>Ga0209296_1000092_pt1 | contig 75249 bp, 78 predicted proteins | sample S_130206_EF_Meta_FD_187319 | JGI IMG/M metagenome (GOLD analysis project Ga0209296, IMG submission 187319) | Freshwater microbial communities from Lake Simoncouche, Canada to study carbon cycling - S_130206_EF_MetaG (SPAdes) (version 2) | ecosystem: Environmental > Aquatic > Freshwater > Lake ...
CAGCGGCTTCAGCAGCAGCCTTCTCAGCGGCTTCAGCAGCAGCCTTCTCAGCGGCTTCAGTAGCAGCTTTTGCAGCGGCTTCAGTAGCAGCTTTCTCAGCGGCTTCAGCAGCAGCCTTCTCAGCAGCAGCCTTATCAGCAGCAGCCTTATCAGCAGCAGCCTTCTCAGCGGCTTCCGTAGCGGCTTCAGCAGCAGCCTTTTCAGCAGCAGCCTTCTCAGCGGCTTCAGTAGCAGCTTTTGCAGCGGCTTCAGCAGCAGCCTTCTCAGCGGCTTCAGTAGCAGCTTTTGCAGCGGCTTCAGCAGCAGCCTTCTCAGCGGCTTCGGTTGCAGCAGCTTGAGCGGCCTCTGCATCAGCAGCAGCCAATTGTTCTTCAGTCATGTTTTCATTAGTGGGCTCTTGTTCCATTAAAAATATATACTATAATCCCATAAAAAATGAGAATAAACTCCTAAAATATATTTATGCATATTTCTTTAGAATAGCAGACGGTAGTAAACTCTCTCTTAATATTTCTAATTTTTTGAAACATTTATTAATCGTAACTTCGCTTACACCACATACTGTCTTAATCTCTTGTTTGGTAATATTCATCTGACAGTTTTGAGCAACAAAGTATACTATTCCAGCAGCAATAGCATGGGGAATATTATCAGTAATAATGTTATTTTTTTCTATTTTATTAGCAACAAACTTAGATAACATAGTAAGCTCTTGATTAAAATTGAGACGACTGCAGTAACGCTCAATAAATGAACTAGGAAGAGTAAAACATAAATCTGTCTGTAATGAAGGCTCTATATTACGTTCAATGTTATGGAGAATATTTACAGCCATTGAGCAGCCAGTGGTTGCACTAGTCTTATCAAGATGGAATATCTCGGCAATTTCATGAGCAGTTCTTGGACAGCCATTTAAACGGCAGGAAATATAGATGGACGCCGCTTTAATACCGTCACGATTAATTCCCCTAAACATCTTCTGTTCTGAAATATCTTTATGAATAATCATAGCGTTATCAATGAATATCTTGGGCATACCAGAATTTTGCGCCATTACTGTAATAAACTGGAACTCATCATAAAGTGCTTTCTCACGATGAGGCATAGATTGCCATTCCGTCCACTTACGAATCTTTTTCATCTCATAGGATGATTTTGTATTGCACAGAACTTTACAACCGAAGGAGGATTCAACTAAAAGTGGATTTATTGCGTTTCCACAACGGGTAGGGTCATTGGTGTTTTTATCATCTGCTCCATAGAACCTCCATTCTGGTGAATAATCTAAAATATCTTTGTAAATAACACCACATTCTGTGTTCACACATGTTGGAAACCCATTCTCCATAATCATTAGATTGGATTTGCATAGATTACATATGTCTAATTCGGATTTTTCTGAATAGACACACTCAATATTAGATGGGTCAGTGTCAATTTGTTTCTTATCAGCATCAAATATATCCCATAGTTTAGATTTATCCGTTGTAGATAATTCAACTTTTTTCTTTTTGGTTTTGGTATGGGAATTTTGAGCCAGTTGTATAACAGAATCTGAAGTTGACATATGTAAAGATTCATCAGATTTAATTTTTGGTAGTTTTACCGTAATAAAGATTTTTTCTTTTGATATCATTCGTTATTAACTCTTATTAACTATTGTTTATCTCATTAATTAAATCAATTTTTCGTTTACAAGTTTTTTTATGTTTTTAATATATAATGGTGTTTTCATCAAACAATATTTTGTTTAGAATAACAAAAATAATAGATATTGCCTTTGTTGCAGTTTTATTTTTCTCTATTGCGTATTGTTTTGGTTATTATTTAAACGTCTTTTTTACAAATTTTTATGGCCTAGATTTTATTAAAAAAACAAATGCTGTATTATTATTGGAAGTATTGTCACAGATTGTATGCATTGCAGTAGTAATATACATAGGTAGAAATATTGTAGAATTAATACCATCGCCTTTAGATGGTATAAATGGATTAGTCCATAAACAATTAAAAGAATTAAAGAGCGGTGCCTTTTTTACAATATTTATAATCATGTTCCAATATTCTATGCAGGACAAATTAGCATTAATAAAAAAGAGGCGAGAAAAAAATGAGGATGTATAACAATGATGTAATTGTTTATTATATTTAGAATGTTACCTTCTTCTCTAACTTCTCAAACATCTCTGGATTATATACCAGGTTTCCAGTAGGTTTGTATTGATTAATAGGTTTATACTCACGTTTTTCTTTTTGATTGGGGTTATTTTTATCATTTAATATTCGGGAAGTAGGGTCACTATTATCAACATCACCTTCTTTCTCAATAACATTTCCTTTTTCATCTATTATTTTACCAGTTTTCTTCTTAATCTCGCTTCGGACATAAGAAGGAATCCAATTTGCCCAAGATACAAAAAGAGTATTTGGATGAACATAGCGAACATCAAAACCATTATCCTGTATATTTTTAACTAAATAACCTATACAATCACCTTGGTCGTAAATTGGTTCACCAAATATGTATTCAGGAACAGTGAACCAAACATGCTTATCATCTATTCTGTTTTTAGATGTAAATAGGATACGTTTTTGAACACGATTTAATATTTTATTAAAGATAGCTAATTGTTTCAAATCCTTTTGTTGTTTCTTATAATACAGCTCATCAATATTAATTTTTCCTACAAATTCTTCGTCGTCTACCGTTAAAAAACAAGACATATATAGTTTACGTAAAGAAAAAATATAGAAAAAAGACGTAAATGTTTAATAATATGGACGAATCAATAGAGAATAAGGAAGATTCAGAAACTATAATAAAACATATAGTAATTGCAGGAGGTGGAGCTACAGGACTTTCGTACTATGGTATATTAAAAGAAACCCATAACAAGGGGGTATGGAAATACGAAAATATAAAAAGTATATATGGGACATCTGTTGGTGCAGTGATAGCAATTATATTATGTTTAAACTATGATTGGACAACAATAGATGATTACCTAATAAAACGTCCATGGCAAAACGTTTATAAATTTAATATGTATTCTATAATAGAGTCGTATCATAAAAGAGGAATCTTTGATATTAAAGTATTGGAGGAAACATTTTCGCCTTTATTTAAAGGCAAAGATATTTCATTGGACATTACAATGAAAGAGTTTTACGAATTAACAAATATAGAAATTCATATATTTGCTACAGAAATAGTATCAAATCAGTTAATAGATTTTTCATATAAAACACATCCAGATTGGAAAGTTATTGAAGTAGTTTATAGCTCTGCGTGTTTACCAGTAATGTTTTCGCCTTATTTTAAAGAAGATGGATGTTATTGCGATGGTGGAGTAATAGAAAATTATTCATTAGAAAAATGCATAAATAATGGCGCAAATCCTAATGAGATATTGGGTTTGCGTAAAGAAAATATAATAACCAATAAACATTCAATGGATGAAAAGACATCATTAATAGATTTTTTAAGTATATTATTGAGAAATTACACAAATAAATTATTAATTTTAAATAAAACTAGGAATATTCCAAATGAATATATTGTTCATTCTGAGCCAACATCACTTTATAATATGAGCGTTTTTCTAAATGATGCAGAAGAGAGAATAAAATTAATAAACCTTGGTATTGAAATGGTTAAACCTAGATTAATTTAACATAGTGTTAACAAACTTTTCTAAAGAGCTAGCTGTAATCTTAGATTCAAAGTCAATTGTACTACTATCCTTTATTAATTTAATAGTGGGATAAGAGTCTATATTGTATCTATTAATTAATTCTGTAATATCACTAGTCTCTTTAGTGCAGTCTTTGTCTACACATTTAATTCGGTATCCATTAATCTCTTTGTTATCGTATTTTGATACGAAATTTTTCCATTCAGGGAGAGCTTTCTTGCAATGAGGGCACCAATCAACATGGAAAAAATAAACAATTGCGTCTCTGTTACGACGATTTGCGTTAGCTACATCGGAAAATTTGTTTTTTTGTTGTGATTGAATACTATTGTATGCATAAACACCAACTGTTAAAAAAATTATAAAAACTACAAACACCATGATGTGGTAATAGTAAGGACGAATATATTTTGTTATAACCTCAATTAGACCAGCCATTTTATATATTGTAAATATATTTTATATAAAACAAATTAGCGAATAGTTTACTAAATTATTTTTTTATAAAGGAGTTGTATTTAGTAAAGAATATTTTATACTGCTATTATAAAAGGTAATATTCGTTTAAAGTCACATGTCCAAACACGATACAATAAAATTAACCACAGTATATTCAGAAGATGATTATCATAGTAATGATGGGATGTTAACTGGTGTCTGGGGTCCAGCTATGTGGCATTATTTACATACAATGAGTTTTAACTATCCAGTTCATCCTACTAAAGAGAACAAACAGCATTATCGTGATTTTGTATTAAATTTACAGAATGTTTTACCATGTGGTAAGTGCCGTAAAAATCTGGTTAAAAACTTTAAGAAATTACCATTAACTGTTGAAAAGATGGAATCACGCAAAACTTTTTCAAAATATATATATGACCTACATGAAGTTGTAAATAAGATGTTGGGTAAAAAATCTGGTCTAACTTTTGATATGGTTAGAGAAAGATATGAACATTTCCGTGCTAGATGTGCAAAATCAAATAAGAAATTACATAAAAAGTTAAATAAGACAATGAGAAAGGTAAGGTTCGCAAAGAAAATAACATTTATAAAGGAGAAAGGATGCACTGTACCACTTTATGGAGAAAAATCAAAATGCATATTAAAAATAGTACCTGACGATACCAAATGTGACACACTTGAGATTGATAATAGATGTTTAAAGAAACCAATTAAAATAGAAGACAACATTTAGTAAAAATGTATTTATGATTCAAATGATAACATAAATATATTAAACTTATATATAAGAATATAATAAATGAGTAAATCAATAAAATCAGAGACATATATTTCAGATTTATCTTTGAATGGTCCAATTACAAATACATTAGATGATGATATGAATGGTAAGAAAAAAAGAATTATACAATTTTGGGGGGAGAACCCGAATATTTTATTAGACTACAGGTATATTTTTGAATTCTTCCCCATTGAGATAATGTCGTATAATCAAAAATTAAATGCTGTAACAAGAACCATCATCGTATTAACTATTTTAGGATTCGTGTTTTCACAAAATCTCCGTATTTTACTAATTGGCTTAATTACAATGGGTGTTATTTTCTTAATGCATTATTATCATACTATTGAAAAATCTAAAGTAGATAGTAAGAAGGAAGGATTCGTTAGTCCAAATGCAGTAGACTATATGGCTAATAATAATATGCCAATTCGCGATGATGTGTTTCAAGAACCAGATTCTAACAATCCTTTCTCAAATGTTTTAATGACAGACTATGATTATAATCCTAACAAGAAACCTGCTCCACCAGCATTTAATGAAAATATAAATGGTAAAATATTAAAAGAAGCAAAGCAATTAGTGGTTGATGCAAATCCAGACCAACCAGATATAGCCGATAAATTATTTAAAGATTTAGGAGAAAACTTGGTATTTGAACAGTCAATGAGACAGTTTAGTTCTAATCCATCCACTACTATACCAAATGACCAGGGTGCATTTGCTGAATTTTGCTACGGTAGTATGATTTCATGCAAGGAAGGAAATAACTTTGCTTGCGCAAGAAACATGTCGCATTATACACTCTACTAAGGAATCCAATGGTTACGGTACTTGTGCGGCCCCTGTCCTTAAGAACCTTCCTTTATTGTTTGTATTTTAGTATAACAATTAATAAAAAATTAATTGCTATAATATTTCCTTCTCTTACTATAATATAAATAGAATTTCATAAAATGGCATACGTCGGAAACTACATGTTTAATAATATGGGCCATCTTGGCCAAGATTCAGTAGACGAAACTCAACGTAACGTTTCCAACACACGTTTCGCCAACTGGACCTTATCAAACTATTTTAGCGGAACATTATCAGATAGCCATGTTCAATTCGCCACACAAATGCCAACTGTTATGTTTAGCGGTACTTCAAACGGTCCTGGATTAAACGGTGGATTAGTTGATATTGATTCAGCTTTATTGTTAAAGACAGAAGGCGAACGTCCTTTGGAGAAACTTAGTTTAGTAGAACGTCCTTTTTTAACAGTTCCCTATTTAGGAAGAGGAAGCTGCGACCCCACTCTTGAATCTCAATTGATTCAAGGTGAGTTGGTTCATGATAAGAAGAGTGTATCTACAATCATGGAGAAATCTTTCTCCAAATATTCACTTTTTCCTTTAGATTCAAAGGCCGAGGAGTATGTTAATAATCCTGCTAACACTGTTCAAGAGGCGGCTTTGGACGGTTGGGTACGTGGCGGTGTATTAACACGCAATATGTCCAATGATGAGAAATTCAAGAACAACAACAGACCTAGTGGGTCTTACTAGATTAATTGCGATATTTTAATAACATAAAAATAAAGATTTATGTTATTAGAAAAAATGAAATTAATAGTATTTGTCCATACTTGCACACAGTATGAATATTCTCGTGGGAAATTAATAGAAGAAACATGGGGTAACCAATCAGATATAGTATTTATTACAGACAATCCAAATTGTACATTAAAAAAACATATTTATATCGGACCATACGAGAAAGGTTTCACTTATAATCCTATGAGTTTATACAAAATGTTCTATTATTTCATAGAAAATTATGATGATTATGATTGGTTTATGATAATAGATGATGATTCATATTTGTATATAGAAAAATTAAAACAGTATTTATCTTTTTTTGATAAAGACCAACCCTATATGATAGGGGATTTCTTGAATTGGATAAAATATAATCCAAAATATTGTAATGATTATAACGCATGGGTTTCTGGAGGTCCAGGTATTGTATTTACACAAAGTTGTATAGTAAAATTTATTCAATTAATGGTAACTAAAGAAGTGCGAGAGGCAAACCACGATAAATGGTTACAGAACTTGTTTGAAGAATCAGATAAGAGTATTCGTCGTGTAGATTGTCCTGGGTTTCATCAATATGGTGCAAAGGAACTATTAGAGAAATATTCAAAAGACAACAATAATATTGTTTCTGTGCATTTAGAGAGAAATATGGAATTATTATTTGAATTCCATGAAAGGAACCAAGTCCGTAACTTTCCCCTTCTAAACCCTCCTTTTTCTAATTAATGTTTTTATAATTAAATATAAACAGTTTTACTATTATTATGTAATGACCTTATACGAACGGTTATCGGGTAAGCCAATTATTTACGATAACAACAAGAGTTATCGTCAATGTTTGCGTGAGTTGTTTGAAATGAATCAAACAAATTATCAAGAAAAAATAAATGAAATACGGTCACGAGAAGAATTGGACGAAGAAACAGAAGATGAAATTTCTTATGATGACAGTGCTGCTGAGAAATTTATGGATGAAATATACGAGCAAACCAAAGACAATGCTTTATTTAAAAATGTATACAAGATAGCAGCAAGTAAATTCTTATCAGAAGAAGAATCTATTGGCCTAGTCGTATTGTTTTCTTATGATTTTATGTTGTCTTTTATACCGTGTTTAGTAGATTATTTTAAATCACCCGATAGTTTTAATAGTGAGAATAATAATTACATTGTCTTATTGAAAAAAATATCATAAGAAGATATATAATGTCATCCACACGTAGTAGAAACACAACTGGTAATTATAGCGCAGAACAAAGTATTAACAATAACAATGTTGACTATTTAATAAATAAAGGTTATTCTTATGGCCAACCATTGTCAAGTTATTTACCTGGTAATGGATTATTACAAGGAAGGGTTGCATCTGAGAATTTGGCACATAACAGCGTAGATATTGAGACACAATTGTTTGGAATCGGTTCTACGAATTTAGTAACACCCAAGACAAATCAAAGTCCAGAAATAAAATCATTGCAAAGTTTATCTATTATTGAGAAATTACCCGTTATTGTTCCCGAGCCACTTACTATTCAAGCGAATCAACGTCCTTATTATTTGAACTAAGTTCAGAATAATTTTTGACTGTAAATCTACTTACTGATTGTAGTTTATTTTTGAATGTTATGTTTTTCATATGCGATTTTTGTTTCCGATTGTTTAAATCAATTTGAGAAAGAGTTAATGGTTTCTCAATAAGCTCCGATTTTTGCTCATTAGATTCTAATATTTCATTTTTTGTAGATACAGTATTATCATTATTAGATAATAATGATACGATTTGCTGTTTTATATAGTCATTATTATAGTCATTATCAGATGGACTAGGTAAATCTTTTAAGTTCTCAAAATTTATAGACAAATAATTAGGTAGGGTTTCAAACGTTCCATCCTCATTTATTTCCATAGGCACTTTTATGTGAGCAAGAATATATTTTTTTGGTTCTTTATTCATAAACTTGTCCGTATACTTGTCCGTATCTAAATACAAAAACATTTTTGTATTTATATAACTTTATTGTTTAGACATTTTTATTTATTTTTTTCACTTGGTGTACCTTGACTACCGATACATTCATTATCGATCATTGCAATAGGATCAGGTTCTCCTTTTTGGTTAGGTAGTTTACATTCTTTATTAAAAACAGGAACCTGTTCTTCTTCTACAACGTTAGTGGGTTTAACACCTTTAAACATACTACCAAACTTATCTTTCAGACTACCGAGTCCTGATAGCATCTTGTCTTTTAGATTTATCTCTGGCTTAGGTATTTCAACACCGTTTGCTATATTTAAAATAATATCAAGAATGTCGTTTATTAATAGATCATTTGGATCTCCTGGTTTTTTACTACCAAAAAAATAACCAGCACCAGCACCAGCACCAGCACCAATATCCGCACCCGCACCATCTTTATTTGATAATGCTTTTAAAACACTTACAATAAGTTTAGCTAATCCATCATCTGGTGCACCTCCTTTAATAGTGGATTCAGTTTTATTAGGGGTTCCCAAACCTTTTAATATACTTGTAATAAGGGTTGCTAATTCTTCATTGTTTTTGGTAGTGTTAATAATAATAGGAGCAACAGACATTATCTATATAACAACGATAAAAAAATATATAAATATTACCATATTATAGTCTATAAAGTTATAGTATCTAAATATCTAATCACTACAGAATAATGCGCACATATTTTCTGCTTCTAAATTAACCGTGGGTTTTTCAAACAGTTTCATAATCATATCATCATCACGAAATCGGATAGTATAATCTTGCTGAATATTGTTACGACCAATGCGACCCATCGCCTGCAATGTCTTCTGCTGCGTCATCCTCGTCAAATCCTTACCAATAAATCCATGGCAGAATTGATAATTCGTACCATAAACGTAGTCGGTGGATGCAACAATAATAAACAATTGTTGCTGCGACGCAAGCATCTTCATAATCTCCATATATTCAATACTTTTGATATCAGTAAACATACCGATACCAAGCAACAACAACACCTTCAGATTATTATCAATATCTAGCATCATAATTGCTTTTGCGACCTCTTCGCCAATATTCGCAACGAAAGAACTCTCTCTGACTTCTCCTAAAGGCGCCCATATCTGTTGATGTGGCTTGCTATTCGGAACATACATTGGGTCCAAAGATACCAAACGGATTTCCTTGCGAAGCTTATTTATTTCCTCCATCATTTTCTCTGATTCCTTACATAGTCGGCCACTCTCTCTAACCGAATCATTACCTTTACCTGACTTACCTTTTCCTTTACGTAAATCTGCTGCGGCAGCGCCCGATGAGTCAGTTGTCTTTGATTCCTTGAGCTCAATCATTTCTTCTAGCTTCTCTATTTGTTTAATGAATTCACCGTTTTTAATAATCTTCGTCATAATGTTTTGAAAGACACTCGGTGAAATATTAGATTGTTGTATATAGAAGCTTCCAATCTTACTAACATCTTCTGCCAAGAAGATAGTTGGACCATCTGTCAATGTATACGCATCCGATGTCGTAAGAAGAATACCAGACGAAGCAGACGGCTTGTTTTGCATATTTGTTGGTACATTAGGCGCAGGTGGGATACAAACACTGTTAGTTCTTGTAAGCGCATTATTTGGCGGTTGACTAGGCATGTCCAAACTCTTCACTTTTTTCATGTCGTCACTTGTAGACGAACCATACTTTCTCTTTCTAGAGCCATTCATAAATCCATAAATAGTTGGCCAATCGTCAGCACTATTTAAATGCACAAGCATATTCAAATAATATTCCTTCAGACTATTCATTGTTATGTCGGTAATATTTTGAGCGAAATACGAATCAATAGAATACGCAGGGTTCACATAACCACCAACATTGATGTATTCCACAAATCGGATAATCTCACGCAAATCAAAATACCGCAACAACGTTTTGTTTTCTATACAATATTTAACACAATTCACCATCTGGTCATAATTTTGGTAAAGGAAATGCGGCAATACACAATAACCATCCTTGTTCAATATCGGAATAGATTTCCTGCAATCAAAGCTAGTAATCGTATGGATTTCAGCATTATCAAATTTACCACGGAAATCATCAAACACTGGTCTCAATTCATCGCCACTTGGTAACGTAGCACAAGATAGAATAAAAGTAGGGATTTTATTTTCTTGCCAATTCGTCTTTATGACTGCATGAAGAGGATGTTGTTCATAATCCAGAGTAATTGTCGGCTCATCCCAATATGTAATAATCTTCTCAGCAGGATTGAATGCGAGCATATAATGCATTGCCGTGACATAAGATTTAACATCACAAATCATAATCTCAACATTATCACCTACACTATTATCTACCTTGCCAATTCCACCAGAACGCCTATTCTTGGTATAATTAATAGCAGAGAAGTAATGCAAACGGATATCAGATGCAGTTTCGCAACCAAATGCGAAAGCAACCTTTTTCTCCACTGAAATTGCGGACTTGGCAAGAGCAAGACCAATATGACGGGCAACACAGACAAAGATAATACGATATGAATCTGATAGTCCTATAGGTGACAGAGTTTTTCCAGTACCCGTCGGTGCAGTATACAGAACAAGTTTGGGGACAAGGACTTCTCTGGGTCTGCAAATAGTAAATAGCTCTTTTTGATGTTTGAAAAGAGTCCTGTCTTCATACTTAAGAAGATATTGATTTTTTTCTATGAACTCATAAGAATTTGTAATGATTTCACTAGTTTTCGTGAAACTATTCACATGAGCAATGGTTTCATCAATAATGGCCATGACGTGCTTGTTAATATGAGATATAGTGACCTTTTTTAGTTGTAATAGGGTGTAGAGATAAAATGCATATTTTTGTTTTTGTTTTGATATTTGACGTACTAGATCTTTCCATAAGTCAAGAATTAGAAACTCATAAATGATTGACCGATTGACCTTGATATTGTTGTCCATGTTTTGGATACGGATATTATCTGCACTTTTTAGGGATTTTAGCTCTGTACCTGCGAGAGGATTAGAAATAACGGGCATATTTTTACCATACTTTTTCATAGTTTCTTGGATAAACTCTTCAAAGTACTTTTTATACAATAAATACTCAATCTCTGGTGTCTTTTCTATTTTGATATAGGAAAACAACGAAAGGGTTTCATTTGAATGAATATTTACATCTGAAAATCCTTGCATAATCATTTCAAGAATCTTCTTTTCATCAGGCGAAACAGGAATCTCAATATTTTCCCATTCTGCTCTTGTAAGTTTATCTTGGGAAAAATCCATTTTTTGCTAACGGGTTACTTATTGTTGTTGAATATTATAATCTGGTTTATAATATTCAATTTTTCAAGGTTCACTTTTAGAACCCTCCTTTTATTGTTGTCTAAACACTATCTTCTTCTGTTTCTCCTGTATTAACAAAACTATCAAATGCATTAAATAATGTAGATACAATTCTAGTGTCTTCTTGAGGTTCATTATTACTAGTCAAACTATTCATACTAGTAAAACTCTTTATTCGTTTGCTATAATCACCGCCCTCATACATTTCATCATCATTTCTGCTCTTAAAATAATCCACGATACCGGTTAACAATGTCTCTGGACATTGACTACTAGGTACTATTATTCCATTGTCATCTCTAGTAATATGACGTTTCGGATTATAGTCATTATCTACCAATATCTTCCAACGGTTTCCATAATTACGGTTTTTCTTAGACCCATGATAATAATGTCTTATTACACCAGGAACATATCCAACGCGTAATAATTTGGTTTTCTTCTCAAACTCAAAAATAGAATTTATGTATTCTTCAGTATACTGTTCATTTATAGCATACTTTGCTTTTTGTATTATAGAAAGCGCCATAATATTATCACCAGACCCCAAAATTGCGTCTTCATATAAACCACCAATTCGCTCATAAGTTTTACGTGTGCATGCCCATGCATAACCAGGATGCCAAAAATTAACTGGTTTCTTACTATAAGGTAATTGTTTCGTAAACTGAAAACCAAAGCTAGGGAATACATTCATAGCTTCTCCATATTGGTTCATATCAACACAATGACTGAATAATTGTATAATATCCTTTGAACCATTTAATATCTTTAACGTGTCTAAGGCCCATGTAGGACTTTCAAACTCAATATCAGCATCTATCCATGCAACAGCTTTCCAATCTGCTGGTAAAAGTTTCTTTATTCCAACATTAATCATATTTTCCTTGTGCCACATAGGGTGTTCTGTGCGCAATTGAAGATGGCATTTATTGTTTGAATCTGTCACAAAAAAACGCTGTTTACCATATGCAAGTTCAACAATATATAAATTGATATTGGATTCTTCTAATTCCATACGCTGAACAAATTCTTTCAATAAGATATATCTACGAGCAAATAAGCAGGGGTTAGAGACAACAACAATAACATTTAATTTATTTTCAATTGGTTCGTTATTTGCAATTGCATCTTTGATAACATTTCTGCGGTATTGTATGTTATCAATTTCTATATTGTTTACAACTGTCATTACTAAATATACATTATGTATATATTAATCTTTATGTAATAAAACAATTAAAAATACAATACTAACTAATTACAACATGTTCAGCGGGTTTTTCAATAGTCCCATTAAAAAAGCTACGTTTGAAGATATACAATATGCAATAAAAAACAAAGAACGATATATATTGATAAACACATTACCTATAGATGAACAGGTTTGTTTAATAACAAACACAGTTACTTATAGTATGGAAGAAAGAATAATTAATGAATTTTTAAATCAATATACATTACGAGATAAAATTATCATAGTTTATGGTAAAAACACAAACGATGATACAGTAGAGAAAAAATACAGGCAATTTGTTTCATTAGGTTTTATTGAGGTGTATATGTATTTGGGAGGTATGTTTGAATGGATGCTTATGCAAGACATTTATGGTAGGGACGAATTTCCAACAACTAGTAAAGTGCTTGATATATTAAAATATAAGCCTAAACGGTCAATGTACTAATGTACTAATGTACTAATGTACTAATTTATTGTGGTGTATATGCATCATAACCAAACCCACTTACAGAACCACCTGGTTGTCCAACTCCTCCTGGTGGTCCTACATCACCAATTCTACCATTAGGTCCCACAGGTCCAACTGGTCCAGTCATACCAGGGTCACCTTTAATTCCTTGGTCTCCTTTATCTCCTTTTAAACCTGCTGGCCCAGCAGGGCCTATTGTCCCTGGTGTCCCGACTTCTCCAGCTGTTCCTGCAACACCAGCTGGTCCTAACGGTCCGGCTGGTCCAGGGTCACCAGTAGAACCTTTTTCCCCTGGTATACCTTGTTCACCTGGTATACCCTGTTCTCCTTTAAGTCCAATTGGACCCGGTGGTCCAACAGGTCCTTGGCCTCCATTTTGACCAGCCGGTCCTAGTGGTCCGACTTGTCCAGGGGTTCCGGCTGGTCCAGGCTCACCGGGTGGTCCAACAGGTCCAGGAACTGATTCACCAGAACCACCTGGTTTTCCTTCTGCTCCATTTGGCCCAGGTGCACCGTCTTTACCATTTGTGCCATTTGTTCCAGGTGAGCCAGCCGAACCCGGAGAACCTTGCTCTCCGGCAGGTCCCGGACTGCCAGGAGTACCGGCTGAGCCAGGAGTACCATCTCTACCAGGAGTACCGTCTTTACCAGGACTACCTGGAGGACCAGCGGTTAAAGGAGATTCTTGTAACTTATCTACCATTTTATTAACATCATCTTGTGACAATGTACCATCATAAATTGTAAAGTTACTTAATAAAATTCCATTATTATTACTATGCCATGGGTCACCAATATACATTAATGTGTCATCTCTTCTTCCAAATATATTATTAAAATTTCTATCACAAACCCTTGTTTTGTTTATGTAAAAATTAAAATTGTTGTTATTAAATACAAGAGTTAAAAAATAAGGTCTATTAAAAGAAATGTTTGACGTATAATTCGATGTATCTATACCATCATTACCATCAGAATCTGTTGAAAATCGGATATGCATATTTGTTGTCTTATCTGGGAAAATCCACATAGCTGGAATTCTTTTACCTTTATCGCAACAATTATGGTCACCTCCTAATCTTGGACCGTCGGTAAAATGAAAAAGATTCCTCCATTGGTCACTACCATTATTAATCTGCATTAGAAATGAAATTGAGATGTTTTTGTATTGACTAAAATTCATATCTCTAAGATACATACTGTGGCCATTTACTTGTGGATAATACCATGTTGATGCGCTTGGAACAAATGTCCATTTTTTAAAAGTAGGAATATTGACTGCTTCGTTCGCCTTTGTATTTGTTATTCCATTTATTTCATCAAAATTTTCCTGAATGACAGAGAAATAATATTTGTAGCATAAGTATAAAAGAATTAAAACAATCAATATGGTTAATATAAAAATTATACGTTTATTAGAAATACCAAACATTTGTTATTATACTTATATTATAACAACAAAAAATAATTATTTATAAATACTATAATAACTGCTAAAAGTAGTAAAACCTTCTGGTGCAGGTCCTAATGGTCCCATTGACCCAATTGGGCCAGGCTGACCCGGTGGACCAGGATTACCTTGAACAGATAAACCTATATCACCTTTATCACCCTTTTCTCCAATATCACCTTTTTCACCAACAGGACCTATTGTTCCAGGAGAACCTACTTGACCCGCAGAACCTGCGATTCCTTGTGAACCAACCGGACCAGGTGCGCCTGTTTGACCAACATCACCTTTCTCACCTGTTTTGCCTTCTCCGCCTTTTTTTCCAGTCATACCAGTATATCCAAATGGGCCTACCGTTCCATCTGGACCCTGTGTCCCGACTGGACCAGCTGGTCCTACTGGTCCCAATAATCCAGGTGTTCCTGAAGCGCCTTGTGCGCCAGGAGGACCCAGATTACCTTGTGGCCCACCTGGACCTGGGTCACCTTTTTCACCAGTTGGTCCCAATGGACCAATGGGTCCTGTTATAGAAACACCTTCACCTCCAGGAAGTCCTTCAGGTCCTTGTGCTCCTGTAGGACCAACCGGGCCCATATCTCCTTGAAGACCCGTGTTTCCTTGGTCACCCTTTAGTCCTTGGGTGCCTTGAATTCCGTTGGTTCCGTTTAGTCCAGGAGTACCAGCAGCTCCTACTGCGCCTCCTGGACCAACTGGACCAACTAATCCGTTTTCACCTCTATCACCTCTATCACCTTTATCACCTTTGGGACCTTGTGGTGCTGGTCCAGTTTTAAAAAAAGCGGTTCTATCACGATGGTGACCACTTAATGACATTTTATGTTTTATCCAACAGTGATCGTGTTCATTTGAAGTTAAAAACCCAACACAATTACTTCTTTCATTACATCTATCTCTACAAAAAATAGGATCACTAGTGTTCCAATGATCAATATCATTACCATTATATTCTAGAAAAGGTGCTGTAAAATATACATTACCTTCAATTATCTTTGGAAAATAGGTATATGTAATACATACCATAAAATAGATACTAAATATTATTGCAAACGTTATAAAAATAATTTTATGTATATCAAATTTCATAATAATTCCGGTTATATTATTATGATATAATTTTTTTTTATACAATTGGTTTATTGTGGTCTAACAGTAGGCGCAAATGATGTCATATTAAATCCTGCAGGAGAAGCCCCTGCTGGGCCTTCTTCTCCTGCTTGTCCAACTGGTCCTTGGATTCCAGCAGGACCAGTTGGTCCCAATGGTCCTACAGACCCTTGTAATCCAACAGGACCTAATTCGCCTGTATCTCCCTTATCACCTTTATCACCTTGTGCTCCAGTTGGTCCAAGTAAGCCAGGTGTTCCTATAGGTCCTATTGTTCCTGGTGCACCAACAGATCCGGCAGTTCCTGCTAAACCTTGATTACCCATAGGTCCAGTTGGTCCAATTTCGCCCATTTCACCCTTTTCACCTTGATGGCCAATATCACCAGGAGGCCCATGGGGACCAGCAGGACCAAGTGAGCCAGGAGATCCAGGAGCACCCTGAACACCTTGAACACCATCTGCACCATTTTGACCAGGTGGTCCGGGGCCACCTGGGTCTCCGTCTTTACCTGGTTGTCCCCCAGGGCCTTGATTTCCCTTAGGTCCTTGTTCGCCAGGAGGACCTGTAACTTCTCCAACAACCTTAAAATAAGAATACTTTAATGGATTGCCAGTCATTTGATTACAACCATATTTCAAACGGCACGCACCTTCATTGCTCATAGTAAACATATTACAACCACCAGTTTTATCACAAGCCGTTGCGCATTGTCCAACAGTTTGAGCACCCGATGAACCACCCATTAAATCGTTACCAACACAATCTATTTGCGGTATTAATGTATATGGTCCAAAGCCTTCAATAACGGATGGAAAATAGGTATGGATACAGCACAATACAAAAAATATACTAAATAATATAGTTAATATTATAAATGCATATTGATAAACATCTAATTTCATAATAATAATAATAATTCCAGTTATATTATTATGACAAAATTATTTCCATGTTCCAAAGTAATTATGTTTGGCGTAATCACCAAAATATTGACGGCGGCCATTATTAATTACGAAAATATCATCTTTATCTTTATAATCTATATACAAATCAGTGCAGAAATCGGGACCAGTAGTCTTATAAACATAATCCTCTGAATCAAAATTTACATATTTAATATATTTATTTATATTGGTATGGATTTTATCAATGAGAATCTTAATAAAAGGGTGCTTAGGGGCAGCAGCAAATGCATATTGTCCTAACAAATAATAATAGTTTTTATCACAATATGGTTTATATCTGGGGTGATTACACATGTGTTTACCAATAAATTCGTCTACTGGGAATATACAATTATATTTCAATAGACTATCAAAAGATTTCAGACAAAGCATATCCAAATCCATATAGAATCCACCAAAATGATACACTGCAATATATCTAAAGAAATCTATACGTTGTATTTTTACTGGTAAATTCAAATAGGTTTGATAATATTCAGGATAGTTTTGTTTTAAGAAATCCTCAATATCACCGTCTGTAAAGAACAAATACTGATAGTCAGGATTATTAGATTTTATAGATTCTATAAGCTGCATATAACGCTGAGGTACTGAACTTGATTTCCATGTTTGAATAATAATTTTAGGTATAGTTTGTTTTTCATAAGTTACAATAGATGTATTTGTCTTATTGTCTAAATTATTATTTATTGTTACGTTTTTATTGATTTCGTATAGTTTATAAAATATGAATCCTAGAATTATTAATATTACTATTAAACTTATGATTGTGTAATACATTACGTAATTTATAATATAATTATATTATAAATTTCTAAAAATAATTTTGTTATTCTACTATTCGTTATTTTTATAGTTTCTCTAATAGGATTAGTTTCATTTAACAAAAAAAAGAAAGAAGGATTTGATGAGAAATATACTGCCGTTATAGTTGAACCTCGCAAACATAAAGCTTTATCTTTTGTATTAAAAAATGCTTTAATAAATCTACCAGATAATTGGAATATTGTTATCATGTATGGTAACAAAAATAAACAGTTTATTATGGATATTATTGATAATGATTTATCTGAATACAAAGAAAGAATTAATACCAAAAATTTGAATGTAGATAATTTAACAATAGCTGATTATAACGATTTATTAACAAGCAAAGAATTCTACGATAATATTCCTAGCGAAATATTTTTAATATTTCAGACTGATTCAGTAATATGTGGTGAAAATAATGAATTAATAGATGACTTTCTTAAATATGATTATGTAGGTGCTCCTTGGAAAGACGCAGTAGGAAACGGTGGATTTTCTCTGAGAAGAAAAAGTAAAACGTTAGAAATTATTTCCAAATGCAAGCGTGGGTCGGAAAACGAAGATGTTTATTTTGCGAATCCTTGTGTAAGCAATTTTAAACCTAGTATGGAGAAAGCAAAAACATTTTCAGTTGAAGCTTATTATTCAGATAAAAGTTTTGGTGTTCATAAACCATGGGCATATTTAACGAATGATGAAATGGAAGAAAAGGTAAAAAAATGCGCCCCATTAAAAGAATTATGGGAATTAAATAAATAAATTACGTAAAATTCATACCAACATTAGTTTTTACGAAGTGGATACCCTTTCTGTGAAAAGAAGAATCGGTTGCCATAGAAATGACCAAATGCGTTAGGAGAAGTGCCCGGAATATCAATGCATGGTAATCTCGTATCGGCTATATAATTTTCAGCACAAATAGGGTTCATATAAAAGGGCTTATTATTCATACAGAATGCTAACCAGAAAGTTTCTTTATCACCATATACGTATTTATATGTTTCAGCGTGATTATCATTCAGTTCATATATTGTTTCTACAATATCTGGATGCATAGCTTTATTTAAATATACTACACCAGCCTCTTGATAATACCACATAGGCTGTACAGTATCTGGTAATCTATAAATATAATTCCACTCTTCTGGGAAATATTGATTCCTTTCTGGCATCAATGAAAGAATAAAGGCACGTCTTGCAGGTATTTCTATTTCTCTATTTTCTGGATTATGTTTTAACCAATCTTTAAAAAAATAAGAACCTGTTGAAATATAGTTAGGGTCCTTGAATATCAATTCAGGGTTCTGTAAAAAGACACTATCGCAATCACATAAAATAACTTCTGAAAATCCAGTGTGTTTTAAAATAAACGCTTTAATCTGCCAACCTTTCCAATGGTTTGGATTATCTGTATAATCATTCACATTTTTAAGAGATAAATTATATTGTTCTTTCACAGATTCTAGCTTGTTTTGAGTTAAGTCACTAACTTCTTGTCCAATCTGCCATAATTCTATTGGTAATGTGCATCCGAGTTCATTCCGTAAAAGGTGAATGTTACATAATAAAAGTTCCTCGTAACGTTCTAATATAGGAATAATAATGCCTATGGTCATTTATTGATATTATAACATAAATATAAATAAAGTTTTATATTTATAATCGTCAATTATAATTTTATATAGGAGCCCAAATATCCATAGAACTTTCACAAACATTTGAATAAATACGGGAGTACCCTAATTCTTCAAATATTTCCTTATGTGGATTTGGATTTGGGAATATGTGACTAAAATAATAATAGCTATTTTCTAAAATAACAATAGGTTTGTTTCTAAGAATTGTCTCTCTACTTCCTAATAAAACTTCGTTTTCATGGTTTTCAACATCAATTTTAATTAATGTTACATCGTTAAAATTATAATTATCTAACTTTACAACATCTATTTCGCTAGATACTTCAAAACTTTTATTTTGTTTATGAAGTGAAAACCCACCAAAATTATCTTGTTCAGTATTATATAAAATCATCTTTCCATCTTTATCGCTTAATGCGTTTTCATACAGGAAACATTTATCCCGATAGTCGTATAAGTTTTTTCTAAATATTTCTGCGTTTTTGGGAAATGGTTCAAATGAATATATTTTATTACAATTTATATATTCTGCAAAAAATAATGAATGATTACCTATATTTGCACCAATATCAATTATATTTTTTTGTTCCTTAAAGTTATCTTTCAAAAATTTTAATAGACCAGCTTCATAAAAGGTTTTATGACATTTAATCATATCACTAATATAATCTGTTGGGTTTGAATGCAAATACATTGTCGTGCTTTCACCATCATATTGGATGGTAATTTTTTCCATTATTGTTGGATATATTAAATTCGTTATTTTAAATACATTAAAATAAACTAATAAATTAATAAATTAATGCACAATACATTAATTGATAACGTACTAGGATATATTCAAGAATATTCTATAAAAGATGAAGAAATAAACATAGTTGGTTGGTGTTTTCACAAAATACAAGGTGTTTTACCTATCCGAGTAAATTATAATAATAATACTTTTTATGATAATTTTAGCAATACATTTAAACTATGTCTTCGTCCTGATGTATATAATGGAACATACAATAATAATAATATATTAAATTGTGGTTGGAATATGGACGTGAAACAACCAGAATTAATAGAATTGTTTAATTTAGAAATGAAAATAGACGGTGAATGGAAAACCGTGTTTGATTTTTTATTTTATGATACCAATTCGTCAAACATTCCTTCATTTATTGTAGTAGATAATTTTTATAAACATCCGAAACAAATAAGAGATTTTGCATTACGACAAAATTTTCAAGAACACCCTAAATATCATAAAGGAAAACGAACGGAGAAGGTATACAGATTTCCAAATTTGAAATCACGCTTTGAAGATATATTAGGATGTAAAATAAAAAATTGGGAAGAATATGGTGTAAACTGTTGTTTCCAATCATGTATTGCAGGAGAACAATTGGTTTATCATACTGATATTCAACAATATGCTGGAATTATTTTTTTAACACCTGATGCACCACCAGAATCCGGTACAACATTTTATCGCTCTAAAAATACGAAAAATATGAAGGTAAATGACGATTATAATGATGTTTTTACAACTGGAGTATTAGACCAAAGTCAATTTGATGTTGTTGACGTTGTAGGAAATAGATTTAATCGTTTAGTATTGTTTGATGCACAGATGATTCATGCAGCATCCTCTTATTTTGGAAATAATCTTTACAATGGACGTTTATTTCAACTGTTTTTCTTTGATTTGGAGATGAAAAATTGATTTATTTTTTATAACAATAATGTAAACAACAACAATTCATCATGTCAGCAAAACCCGTTATTATATCTATTGAAGGGAATATTGGCTCTGGAAAAACAACAATTTTAGAAAACCTAGAAAAACGTTTAGAACAAAATAAGTCCATATTGTTTTTGAGAGAGCCACTAGATGTGTGGGAAAGCGTTAAAGACTCACAAACTGGCGAAAATATATTGCAAAAGTTTTATGCGGACCCCAATAAATATGCTTTTGCATTTCAGGTTATGGCATATGCTACACGATTATCTATGGTTCGTCATGCAATAAACACTGGAAATGGTAAATACAAAGCAATAGTTCTTGAACGATCATTGGCTGCAGATAAACGTATCTTTGCCAAGATGCTTTATGATGATGGTAAGATTGACGATGTATGTTATCAAATATATCAAAAGTTTTATAAGGAATTTTCAGATGAGGTGGGACTTAATGGAATAGTATATATTGATGCTGATGCAGAAGTGTGTAAACAACGTGTTCAAAAACGCAGTAGACAAGGTGAGGATGGAATTCCTTTGGAATATTTACAGAAGTGTAAAAAGTACCATGATGAATGGATGTCGGACGAATCAATGGCTCTTAAAATAAAGACAAACCAGGATGTAACATATGATCCTGCAGATTCAAATGACCAAGGTAATAAATGGATTGAACAAATCACAAGATACATTTACGAAACAATGGAAAACGAAACAAACCATAACAAGTGGTAATTGATAGTACAAAATTGAATTTATTTTTTATTTACCCTAACGCAAATAAAAAATGATGACAGTATCTGATGGAATATGGTATTGTGCATTAATAATAACAGAAACTATTAGTATACCGTTTCGTGTAGGTTATGACATAATAGACCGCACAAACAAAACATATAAAAAATATAAACCCGACAGACCATTTACTGGTTACACCCATTAACAAATAGGAATCGCTTCATAATTATCATTCCCATCAATATTGACTTTGTTTATAGTATATCCTAAAGATTTTACGTAATCCATCAATTCGTATCGTGTGTTTGGAATTTTATCCCAATGATGACTATTTATATCCCAACATTCAAAAAATATTACTGGTTTGTTTTTCATAATGGTTTCAATGCCTCCTTTTATTACATTTAATTCTTGTCCTTCCACGTCAAGTTTAATAAAGTCTACCTTTTCCAATTTAAATGAATCCAATGTAAGCAGTTTATATCTGTGCAAATTAGTATTATTGTAATCGTCCATTGTTTCAATTAACTTACAGCCACCCATATTCGCTTTTTCTGGAAGATACATAGTTGTTTTTTTATTTATATCATCAATAAGAGCTGCGTGGTGTGGATAGATATTTTGCTCTTTATTGTTTATAAAGATGTTTCCACATAGTGAATAAAAAGAGGAATCATATGGTTCAAATGAATGAACAGTTCTGTTTTTTATGGCTAGTGGTATTGACCATGTTCCAATATTCGCACCAATATCTAAAATTATAGAATTGTCGTTCAAATAAGTTTCGGCATATTTTATTAGATTGTTTTCCCAATATCCATAATTAAGTAAACTATTGGATATCGTATCACCTTTGTAGCATAAATAACTATAATTGTCTAAACTTTTACAAATAGTTCTATTTGAAGAAGTCATGTTTTAATATAAAAATGTAATTTATCTTTATATCAAATTAGATACTGAACAAAGAATCAATTAAATTTTACTATGATTTTCACTGTTTCTTTCTTAATGCACTTGCAAGCAGATACTGATAATTCTTCGCGTTTTTTTCTCGTCTTAGTGTTGTCTACAGAGACACTATCCGAATCGGTTTCTGTGGGGCTGCGGCGTTTTGACGTACTATTACGGTGATTCATATCATCCTCTATGTCTGCATAATTGGTCTCAATAAAATCCACGATTTTATTTTCTATTGCCCACTTGAAAAAGTTCAATTGACCAATTGTGGTTTCCATAATTTTTGATTCATCGTATGGTATTGATATGCGGTCCCATCTACAAAATGGGTCAAAACGTTTCTTACTATACGCTTTTAATTTGAGCTTGTAATCATTGTATACCTTGAAACGTTGCATATCACCAGTAGTTTTAGACGGAAGTTCATAAACAGTGTAATATTTTTTAGCAAAATTGGTTACGAACCAATCCACGATACGAAGGGAAATTTTAGACTCACCATTAATAATTCGCATCATTTTATCTAGATTATCACGATGTTGGTAGAATTCCATAAGATTTTTCAATAGCAAATCATTTTGGGTATTTAGAGTAGAAGTATTAAGCGACATTATTATATTTAGTATTTTACGTTTTTATATTTTTTTGGGTGTTTAATATATAAATCATGGCAGATAAACCAAATTGTATAAAAGGAACCACGCCTTTTGATGGAGATTTAAAAGTATTTTTTGATTTATTAAAATTAAAGGAAAAGGCAGATATTATAAAAGGATTAAAAGATTATCCGTTTGATAAGATTATTTGTCCGACAATAGCTACTCTTGTTATAAGAGAAGATACAGAACAAACGTTATTTCATTTATTATCTAAGAAATGGACTGCATCATTAATTATAACAGCAGTTCCTAATGTGAATGAAATAATAAATGCTTTTGTTGAAAATCTTTATGAAATTATTGTTACCGATAAAAACTCCGACGTTATTAATAAAATAAAAAATACAACAGTATTGGGACAACCTTTTTTAGATTTTAAAGGTAGAAAAATAAATGGTTGGGGTGCTTGGATAAGCGGAAATTTATCATTAGATGCAAAAGAAACTGCTATTGAAAATTTAAAGAATGAAACTGACGAGGATATTCAAACCCGTTTAAATAATATGATAAATATTATTAGTCACATTCAAGGACAAAAAGTAGAAACTAAAGAAAGGTCACCGTCAACTGCGTCAACAGCATCTATGAAAACTGTTTCATCTACTGATTCTCTAGAGGTTGATGAAGAATTAGAAGACTTAAGAAAAGAATATGAAGACGCCGAAAAAAAATTAAAAACAGCAATTAATGCAAGCGATTGTCGTAAAATTAAAAAATATATAGATACTATTAAAAATAAAATTGATATTTATAAGAAAAGATGCAATAAGTCTTATTTTTATAGTTGTGAAAAAGAGGATAAACTTATAAATACATTAACGCCAATATTAGAAAAAAGAACTAGTGAATATAATAAATTGGATTGTCAATCAAAATTAGATGGCGGTAAGCGTAAAACAGCCAAGAAACAACGCAAAACACGTAAACCCAAGAAATCAAAACGCAGTACCCGTAAACATAAATAAAAAATATATAAATAAAAAACAATATTTATATATAGAGATGTCTGACGTATTAGTGCCAATATTAGTAGCTAATAATTATTTAATACTAGACTCAAAACGATTTCATAATTTTAGTCCCAATGCCATATACGCTTTTTCACTTATTCATAATTTCGGTTTGCATATATTTAGTTTGTATACATTTTCCCAGTTATTCCGGGCATTAATAAATAATGGAATTTCATTAGAATCAGGCTTTTACTTTAATCAACCATCTATGAGGTGGATACTTTTTCTGTTTTATTTATCAAAATATTATGAATATGTGGATACAATGATTTTATATGCCAAACACAAACAACCCATATTTTTACAGAAGTTTCATCATATTGGTGCTACAATTGTATGGCATTTGGGTTTTGTATATGAGTTTGAAGGTGTTTATTTTGCATCGTTGATAAATTCTGGCATTCATACGGTTATGTATGGTTATTATTTTTTGTCATTGTTTCAGGATATTCGGCCAATGATTAACAAATATAAAATATATATTACCTCGGCACAAGTTGGACAATTGGCGTTTGGCTTTGTAGCATTACCTTGGTTCTATTATAGTAAGGAATCGTTAGTAAATCAGCGAATAATTGTCGTATTTGATTTATATATTGGGTGTTTGATAGTCTTGTTTTTACAGTTTATGATAAAAAATTATAGTAAGAAGACCATCTAGTTATTAATGTTTTATAAACGTAATTAATCCTTTAACTTCGCCATCAGTTTCACTATAAACACAATCAAACGGCTCGTAATATTCCATCCAGGAATAGTTTCCCTGAATACAGGGCTCAGAGCGAAACTTACCTACAATATGGTGTTTTCCTAGTCCAGCGGCTTCCCATATTTTGCAATCAACATCATCACCAAACATAGAATCCATATGCCATTCACCCACACTGCTATGGAGTAGATGTTTTTCGTTTGGACCAATACGTGTGGATTTTAATGTGTTAGAACCCGTGATCCATCTACAAATTTGCAGAGGCAGATCCGTAGTATTGTGGAAATAGATATATTTAATAGGTTCTCTGGAACTTGACATTGTTTTAATTTGTATTGATTTTAATAGTTTTGTTTGTTAAAATCAATTTTCTATTGAAAACACTGAAGTTTACTTCCAATAGATTTATAGGAATGACCGTTATAAATAACGTTTTTATCTAAACATTTCGCTAGAGTTTTTTCGCTAATATGATGTTTTTTAATGCAATCATATTTTGATGAAAATTCTTTTACTAAATTATTATTTTCGTCATATTGACCAACACCGTCCTTATATAACAAAGGTTCTCCATTATTCCGATTGACAAATTCTTCCTTTAATTCATCATCGCATTTTTCGTATAACATATAATAATGCCCATTTGATATACTATTATTTCTAACTGGATTATCTAGAGCTGAGTTGGATTCGTAACCATTAGACATTGCGGCTGTTTTTCTGTCCAAATATACATTCAGAATTTCGGTTTTATCAGGATTTAATTTTGCAATGTAACCCAAATTTTGTATTTTGGTTTCTCTAGTTGGTTGTAAATCACGGACAATATTTGGGTCAAGCGCTCTATCAACGAATGCCCACCGAAACCCACAATAAACTGTATTTTCTTCAATAGCCTTGTTTATACTTGGTCTTTTTATATTGGCGTTTTCATTCATGCATTCTGTAACCGATTCGTATACTTTTAATAATTGTAGGGTTTCTGGGTTTATTTTTTGCAGTCGTGGTCCGAGTGTTGGCAATGGATTTCCAAAATTAGTTGTTGTTCTAGTTTGAGAAGAATTTAATTTTTCTAGGATGTCTTTGTTAGATTTTTCTAAGTTTGTTATCTTTTGAAGTAGCAATTTTTGTGTTTCTAATAGTTGATTTATTGTGTTTTTATCTTCTAATAATTGTTGTGGTTGATTCGTTAATGCGTTCATTATAGTTTCAAGTTTTAAGTTCATTGAATTATAATCTATTTCATCAAATTGTTTAATGTTGGTCTTTATAATATTATATAGAATTCCGTACGTTAAATTCTTTCCTATTAGAAAAAGTTCATTTGCATTTTCATGACCTGGTAAATCTTTTACTTGATTAAATTTAATATCATTGTGATTATGGATGAAACTTTCAAAATCCTTACTTCGTTTTACTGAAAAACAGTCAAGTATTAGAGATTCTTCATAATTGGATTTATGTTCATTGTAACGAGCTTCAATACCCCTTCTGCTTTCTCCGATTTTGATAACATATTCTCCATTTTCATATGATTTTACTTTTATAATGTAGACTATTGCACCTGCACTAGCGAATTCTCTAAGCAATAGATTGTGTTTTTCTAGTTCTTTATCTTTTTTGAGTTTCTCTATGGTTTTTTCTGAGTTTTTATTGATTTGTTCGGATTGTGTTAATGTATTTTTAAGTTGGTCTAATTCTCTTTTCAAAGAATATTGTCCAGATAAACGAATTTCTTTTACGACTTCACATACCCAATTTTGGAATTGTTCGGCTATAGGTTTTCTAGATTTAAAAAGTATTTTGTATAACCCCTTTTCAGTAAGGAACGTTACTTGTTGAATTCCACCAGGAGTGTTCATACTATGAACTACCTTTTCTGTTTCATCAAATTGTTGTATGGCTGAACGTATATTGTTTATTTCTAATATTTCACCAATATCGCTTGCCCTAAACAAAGGGGTTTCGCATGTCCCTTTTATTATAATTTCAGTATGTAAGTTATTGGAATTGAATGCTTTAACTACTTCCATTTAAAGGGCGTTATAATTAATAAGACGCCCTATTCTTTATATTTATTTCATAACAATTAATTAAAGAAGGGTGTAGCTAATAACGACCCCCTTTGCTTTTGGTTAGACAAAAGCAAGATTCTTTACCATAATAGAGTGATAAAATTTAATAAATTATTATATTCAAACATATATTATGATTGATACAAGGTTGAGCAAGGACTCTTACCTTAATAGAGTATTAATATTTTTGCTTCGCCATTAGGATGAGCAAACCTAACTATTAATATAAGAAATAAATTCTTATATTAATTTTTATGAGTTTTTGTTATTTTAATGAGAATTATTATTTTATGTTGGTCACAATAATTTGTGACTAACTAGTTCGAGTAAGCTACACCTGCCATTCCACTCATGACACGGAGGACGTTGTAGTTAACAGCGTATACGCGGACCTTGGCAGTGGCAACACCAGCAACTGTGGGACTGGAGAGAACGAGTTGGAGGACAGCGTTATCAATGCGGGAGAAGTTGCAGCTGCCTGAAGGTTGGTGTTCCTCAGGGCGGAGGGCAAAGGAATATACGTTGATACCACAGTCGGGGGCACGGGTGTGGTGTTGGAAGGGTTGGACTACGTCAAAGTAGCTGCCCTCACGCTCAGAGAAGCGGTCTTGGCCGTTGAGTTGGAGCTTGGCAGTGACGACGGGGTTTTGGCCCCAGCAGTGCATGTCAAGAGCAGTCTCAGAGAGGACGAAGACACCAGCATCGGAGACAAGGGAGCCCTCACGGCCAGCGGTTCCGAAAGGAACATCGGGCCATTGGTTTTGGGCAGCAGCACCAGATACCTCAAGAGCACCGGGCATTTGGAAGAGACCGGAAGCGTTAATGAAAGCGTTCTCATCTTGAGCAACAGAAAGGGGTCCACCGAAGGCATGGATGGCATTGGGGAGGGCATCAATGGAGTCAGTGTAGTTGAAGGGTTGGGCACCGAGTGTGCGGTAAAGGGTGCCGGCAGCATCAAGGGATGAGCAGTAGTCAACGTTAGCATCGGGTTGTACAACCCAGATAAGCTCCTTGCAGGGGTGGTTGAAGTTGAGCTTGATCTTGTTGGAGGATGAGCCTACAGACTCATCACCAGTGAATTGGACTTGCTCAAAGAGGTACTCGTGGGGGTTTTGTGCCATCTTGCGGCGCTCATCAGTGTCAAGGAAGATATAGTCAACATAGAGGGAGGCAGCAACAAGGGATTGCTGGTAGGCAGCAGAGACGGATTGGGTTCCGGATGTACCAGCAAGGGTTTGGACGGCCCAGAGGCACTCACCAATGGGGCGGATGTCAAGGTTAATCTTGACCTCGTGGTATTGGAGAGCAATAAGGGGGAGGGCAAGGCCGGGGTTGCGGTTGAACCAGAATTGAAGGGGGATGTAGAGGGTGGTCTCAGGAAGAGTGTTGCGGGGAGCGCAAACTTGGTTGGGGCCACCAGTGCTGGCGCAGGGACCAGAGACATCAGCGAATGTGGGGTCAGTGATGTAGGTAAGTTGGGTGGTGTTACCAATCATCTTGTAGTATCCGCGTTGTTGCTCGGAAGAAACGGTGAGTTGGTTCCAGATGTGCATCCAGTCACCATATTGGCGGTCAATGCGTTGACCACCAATCTCAACCTCAACTTGGGCAATCATTTGCTCACCAATGTAGTCTAACCAACGGGCATAGACACCCTTGTTGGCACCGGCAACGCCAGTGTACAAGCTCTGGTTAATCTCAGGGAGAGTAACTTGGAGGTATGTGCGGTAGGCAAGGTCACCGTTACGGGAGATGGTGCAGGTTACACGGCGACCGAAATCGGCTTGGCCGGAGAAGGTTTGCTCAATTGACTCCATAGCAAAGTTGGTGTGGCGTCTGTAAGACACCTTCCAGAAAGTAATCTCGGGGGTTCCAGTAAGGAACACGTCTTGGGCGCCATAGGCGACGAGTTGCATAAGTCCACCAGCCATTTTGGAATAATCCTTATACTATCCTCAAAGAAAATAATTTTGGGAGAAAACAATTAATTAATAATTAAATATGTATTAATTAATACAACAAACTAAAAATCGCTAAAAGTCTGCACATAGTAACTACAGAAAAAATAAATATTAATTACAGAGATTGATATTGTAATTTTTTCCTAAATTTAATAGCAATATATTTTTATGAAGTTCTTATTAAATACTTTTTTGAAAGTATTTAATAATCATGTTTTTAATCATGCTTTTTAGTCATTTCAAAAGGATCACTTGAGAAATTACTAAACAAAAAATCCTCTAAATAATTCTCTTGGAATATTTCTCTACGGTTCTCATGCTTCTTAGTAAAAATATAAGAATCTTGGGATTTTTTTATGCTCCATCCTTGGTCTAAAGCATTCATAACAAATAACATTTTACGCAATGAAGCTTTCTCTAATTTAATATTGTTTGGTAAATCACTAGATATTTCTAGTTTCTGTGACGATGACATATATATTTTATTGATAGACAGTTTTAATAGTATTTACGAGTTTTTTTTGTTATTACTTTTAAAGTTTTTCTTCTATTAGATCCACCTTTACCTTTACCTTTACTTTTACCTTTGCTTCTCCCTTTAGCCGTGGGTGCTGCTGTTGCTGCTGCCGAAGGAGGTTCGAGTTCTTCAGGAATACCAAACATATCTGAGGTTAGTTCTGTCTTTTTTTTTGTAGTAACAGCAGCAGTAGCTGCTCGTTTTTCAGCAGCGGCTGCGGTTGCGGATCGTTTTTCTGCGGCAGTAGGCATCTTAACTGCTTTCCTGGTAGTAATAAAATCTGAACTGGGTTGTGCTGCAGGAGGAGCACCCACATCGCCTCTAATAGCAAATGCGCTTTCTGCGGGTGCTAAATATCCAGCCAAAGAATTAATATTTATTCCGTAAAATGCTCTTAATAACATATAAGCTGCACGGACACCAGATGGTTGGTCACCGTTAGCTCCTATGCGATATTGATTTGAAATATCAAAACCATTAGTATATGCACCTCCTGCTGCAACAGAATTTATCTCTTGGAATAAATCACCAACGCTTTTTAAAGAACCACATGATACTAATTCAGAAAAAATTAATTGGTTGTTAATTAAAGAATCCCACATCATTTCAGATGATACTGACCCATGAGGTCTTTCAGCAAACAAATTCCTCCAAATACCAAGTATTGCACTTAATAGTGTTTTAAAAGTTTCATTTGCTGAAAGAGTAAGAACACTCTGGCCTTCTGTTACGTCTATAATTACTTCTACTTCTGGTAAATAAAACTCATTTATCTGAGCTTCGTATGTAACTCTTGTTCTCAATTTTCCTGAACTGTTTGTTACCTCAGATTTTCCATGATAATGTATAGGATTACTTTCATTATCGTTTCTAATATCAAACTCCATAGGATTAAATTCCTTTCTAGCTGGTGGATATATACGTTTAAGAGGGTAACATGATCCAAACGTCCCCTGTGCATCATTAACAGAACTTATTGGACAAATACGTGATTGTTCTTCTATTTCTATGTAGTCTAATGCGTCAGATGCTGCGTTATTAATAGCAACGACCTTTAAAGCACCTTTCTTTTGACTTTTTAATCCTGCCACTACATCTTTAATATCGTTTATATTTCCTAGGTACTTTGGACTCCCAGATGCATATCTTTTGAATGCATCTCTAATATTTTCATCTATTGAACCAGGAACGTGCTTTGTTGCTATTATATTTTCTATCATTCCACATTCACTTTGTAGAACAGTATTGTTTTGATATACAGTTCTTGAAGTAATATTGTCTCCAAGTATGAATCTCTTTCCACCGCTAGCTACAGTTACTGAAATCATTTGGACATTTCCACGTTGGTCAGGTGTAAGACTCCCAGAATTAGACCTTGCCTCTTCTTTCTCTGCTTTCTCTAATAAACGAATCTTATGGTCTACAATTGTCCTATAAACATATGCAAATAATTTTATAATATTATCTAAAACTCTTATTTTAAACTTTTTAACTTTTGAATCATCCCGGTCTCCTCTTCTTGGGTTTAAAGCAGTCATAAAATATTCATGTTCCGAATCAACTGGTCTTTTATATGTGTTTCTGTATGTTTTATCATTTACAACAAGCATTAATTCATCGTCGCTGTGAACTATAAGAGGATCTAAAACAGTATCAATTGTCTCTTTTAACTTAGTAACATCTGTATTATCAATGTTATATAAATCATTTAATTCAATATCTCCTGACATAACATCTAAAATAGGTTTAAATTCAGGTGTGGTTTCTATTATAGATTCTACATTATCAATACTGCCTCCTTTTTGATTAAAACCACCGGCCGCTCTGCGTGGAAGTCCAATTTGATTTGGTATACGGGGTCGTGTTGCTTGACCGCGTGTAAATGGATTAAACCCTGTTTTTTTACCTTCAATTTGTCGTTCTTCTTCTACAACAACTTGAGCTTGAGGAATTGATGCTTTAAAGTAATCAGAATATTGGTCCTCTAATGTTTGTAATAAAATATGTAACGAATCTATATTGTCCCAATCAATTAAGTTTCTTTCAGAATCCAATAAAAAGAGAAACAATGCATGCTCTATATTAGCGTTATTAAACGAGTCGTATGGGTTTTTATCAGCTTTCTGGTAAAACAAATATAATGTACCCATAAGTTTAAAATAGTCTGCCAAATCAGATTCTTTATCTTTAATGGCATTTCCTAATGCCGAACGCATTAATTCACAATGGTGTTGATAACCGCCCTTTTTTCCGTGTGGTCTAATATTACCAATTACAAAGACTTTTGATTCATATATTAATTGTTTAATATCTTGTATTATTCTAGCACGCTCTCTGGTAGTTTTGGAAACACCTATAAACTCATTTATATGACCTACTAAACCATTTAATTGGCTGATGTTTTCTTTCTCTACTCTTTTACACCAGTTTCTTAAAAAAGGAACAGATTCACATACACCGAATTCAGAATAGTCATCTTCGTTCTCGAGCATTTTATCTTCCATAACGAATTCTTTTTTGCGCTTGGGTCCACCGCCCAATAAAGGATCAATGCCACTAACTATTTTAGTAAAATTGTCAATAGTATTACGAATAGTTTTCATTCGTGCTGAAAAGTTTACAGCATTAAAGTCGTGTAAAAAATCATGTATAAATATCATTACTAACATAAAAGTTGCATCGTAATCACTATGAAACTTTATTTCTACCATTTATCTAAAGCTATCTTTAAAATATATTCAGAAAATAAAACCTACATAAAAACACGTCAGTATTTTATCTATAATGAGCTCAAATAAAAATGCGAAAACGTTGCAGAAACAACAAGCAAACACAATAGATGAGAAACACAACGAATTATTAGAACATTTTCGCGACGTAGAAATCAGGCGCATACCAGAGATTGATAATGAAATAAATAGCTTGAAAGACCAAGCAAAAAAACTAAACGAGGGACAGATAGAACAATATTTGGACATACGCGATAAAATCCTGTTTTTACGATCAGAACTTAAATTATTAAAGGGTGAAAAGAAACGTTATTTATTAGACAATTCTAAATACATTTTTCATTATTTTGAACAAAAGCAGCAGATATCTAGCGGTACATTAACTACACAGAATTCTAATGCGGTGAACTCATTTTTTAAGATTAAATCGGTTACCAATGAAGCTGCCAATCCACAAAGTGATAAATATGCACAATCTAAGAAAGCCTATCAAAACTATTGGAGAAATGTAGGTAGTGAATTACCCAACATTCAGAATTTTATTATCACATCCGATTTGTGTGAAATATGTAATATTGGTGAGATGATACCTCAAGATGAAGAGGGAATATTGATTTGTAATAATCAGGGTTGTGGTAAATTTATTACATATATTGTAGATAGTTCTAAACCCACAAACAAGGAGCCACCGAATGAGGTTTCTTATACTGCTTATATTAGATTGAATCATTTTAAAGAGATTTTATCACAATTTCAGGCTAAGGAAACAACACAAATTCCTGAAGAGGTTATTAACGCAATTAAGGCAAGAATTAAAAAGGAACGCATCAAAGACATGTCTCTTATTAATTATGATAAAATGAGAGATATCCTACGTAAATTGGGTTTTAATAAATATTTTGAACATATTCAATATATTAATTCATTGTTTGGTATTAAACCACCTATTATGAATGAAGAATTGCATGAGACTCTGTGTGTTTTATTTATTGAGATTCAAAAACCATGGGCTGTTCATTGTCCAGCGAATCGCACGAATTTCTTTAATTACACGTATACATTACATCAATTATGTGTTTTATTGGATCAAACGCAATATTTGCCATATATTCCTATGATGAAGGACCGTGAAAAACAATTAGAACAAGACATGATATGGAAAAAAGTTTGTAATGATTTAGACTGGGAGTATTTTCCGAGCGTCTAGACCCATTTTATTTGTAAATATTATTTTATAAATAAAGTTACGTTAAATCTCTAAAAATAATTTAGGCATATCAATTATACCATGGACATTAGAGACGCTCAATTACTGCAAAAAGATGCCACCATAAACAAACTTAGACAGGAAAATTCAGTATTGACAGAAATCGTAGATAATCTCAGGAAACAATTAGAAAAGTATACTAATAATGACCGTCATAAAAGGTATTACGAACAAAACAAAGACAAGGTCAAGGAAAACGCTAAACAATATTTGAACCGTCTAAAAACAGAGAACCCAGATAAGCTTAAGGAATATCGCCATCGTGCTTATTTGAAACGTAAGGATAAGATTATGAAAACAGAAATAGAAAATCCTATTGAATTGCAACAATAAATTTTATCATTAATAGATAAAATTTATATTAGTATTATGTTGGCTGCATTTACATAGCCATTTTAAGTCCACCAATTAAATTTACACCTGCACCAAAACCTGCGCCACCTCTAACTGTAGCACCAGCAGCAGGAATGAAGACATCAAGGATGCTAAATACTGCGGCAGCGGTCAAAGCAATGATAACAATCTCCTCTACGTTGAGGGGTTTCTTGGGAATCAATAAGGCTACAACCGCAACGGCTAAACCTTCGATTAAGTACTTAATAGCACGTTTAACAAGCTCGTTGAAATCAAACATACCACTCATTCTGGTTATATATTATAATCAAACAAAATAATTTTTAGTATTAATTATTCCTAAAATAAATAATATTATATGTTAACAAAACACTTAAACAGTATTTTCATAAAAATCCTATATATTGCTAAAGATGTCGGCATTTGAAAAGAAGACTTTGCCAGATGGTCAAAAAAATCCTAAATATGTTGATTTGTGTGATGAAGACCAACCAATTGCTGGACAAAAGTTCTGTTGCATGTCATTCGTATCTCCTGAGAAGATTCTTAAAAAGCGGGAAGTATTGTTATTCAACTCCTTCGTTAAAAACTGGGATTTTGCTAAATCTATGGAAAGATACCAAGATTTTATACAATTTCTCTCTTTTAAATACAATTTAAAAGTAGATGATGTAATTACTGATTTTAACGACTTTATTAAGGAAGAGGGTGACAAAATAAAGAGTGTTGGTGTAGAGGACGACTACAAGAATTTTGTAGACAAGCACGAGGAGAAGTTTAATGAGCAGTTTAATCGTGAACACGCTTTCCAGACAAACGTGCGTGGCCTAAAGGTACGTGGTGTTTTCTCAACACAAGAAGAGGCAGAGAACAAGTGCAAGTCATTGCGCAAGCACGACCCAAATCATGATATCTTTGTTGGTCCAGTTGGTATTTGGATTCCTTGGGACCCAGATGCTTACAAGACTGGTAAGGTAGAGTTCTTGGAGGAGGAGTTGAATCAACTTCATAATGAGAAGATTAAGAATGAGACTCTAGCTAAAGAGGAGTTTGATAAGCGTGTTATGGAGACTAAGCGCAAGGCAATTGAGGAAAATATTAAGCTTGCTAAGAAGAGTGGAAATGTATTGACCCAAACTATTGATGATGATGGTAATCTGATTGGTGTAAAAGAAACCGTCAATTTTGATGAGCGTGAAGTTGCCGATGTTGAGTCTACAAAACTCCATAATGAGTTGCTTGCTAAGAAGGCAAGAGAAGCACTCGGTGAAAACAATGTCTAATGTTATAATGGTCTCTAAGTATTATTAAAAAAGATATAAACCTATTACTGTTTATATATTTAGGTTACGATGCACACCTTCTCTCAAATAGCACATAAGACTACTAGTGAAACTGATGAGTTATACAATTTCTCTACAAATATCAATTCAAAGAATATGAAGTTTGATTTTTGTAGTAAAGCACATAATCATGAATATGTTCCAAATCTCACAATACCATTTGAAAGTGATATGACAAACAGATTAATGAAAATTTTCTTATTCATGTTTGCTGTTGGTCCTATTGATTATTCTATACAATCAAAATTTTCATATTTTAAGAAAACAATAGATAATAACTTTATGACTACTAACCAACGAGATGAATTTATTAGTAGGTTTTGCAAAATACAGCGACATTATTGGGCATTGAGTAGAGCAGTTTATAGATATAAATGGAGAAAAGCTTCTTGTCGCATTCAAAACGATTTGATATTAACTCCTATTAGCGAATCACAGCATAATGTTGTTACTATTTTTCAGAACAACAATAAGTATCTATTTACTGTATCTGATATGCGCACTATTATAGAAGGTGCGTTAAGCAATTCACCTTATATGTTTGCGCACCCATTAGCACCTAAGAACCCTTATAATAATTTGCCATTTGATAAGGCAACATTATATCATATTTATTTCTTTATGAAACAGGGTAATTTTGTGTTGTCTAATTTGTTTCATAATTACTTTTTATGCGATTTTAGTTTAAACAATTTTAAACGCGAAAATGAAGTTATTATCCGTAAAAAACACCTTGATCATTATGTTAAAAACGCACCAATTGGTGATTTGTATCTAGAAGCAATTGATATGTTAAGATTGCATAAACAAACAAGGCGTCTACAAATTGATAAAGATTTTCCTGCATCTAGATTCGTTGAAATAATGAGACCATATTTGGCGTTATATTATTCGCAAATTTATAGTTTAGATTTAGCTGAACGTGATAATTCGGAATATGAATTGAAAATATTATTGCGTAGGTTTGCAATGTACAATCCACGGTTTGGTAAGAAATGCTTTAGAATAGTAAAGGGAAAACCAAATGAGATGTATTTTCTTGATGATCATATAAAATTTCAAAGAATCAATCGTTGTATTAGTTATCAACGATCTCATATAGATTTTACTGAAAGGGATAATAGTGATCTAGTTGATAGGATAATTAGACAATCCATATCAAGAGAAACTTCTATTATAATGCAGGTTAATGATAGAGACCCTTCCGAAGAGGGGGAAGTTAGCGATAATAGTGAAAGCAATGATGAAGATAGTGAAGACGATGATGATGATGATGATGATGAAAGTGATAATGACGATTAACTTTGTAACTTTGTAACTTTGTAACTTTGTAACTTTGTAACTTTGTAACTTTGTACCGTTGTAAATAAATTTGAACACGATTAACAGGAAGATCGTGAAAAATTAAAGACGATTAACAGGAAGATCGTGAAAAATTAAAGTCATCAGGATGAAAGTAATAAATATCTAACAGAATGGTGTAAAAACTTGAAGAAATAAAAATTTTGATTATGAACAACATGTTCATTATCAAAAGTTAGGGAATATGTTATTTTACGCAACAGTAGTAATAATCATTATTAAATACGGTTTTAGTTTTAATACTTCTACTCATTATTACGTTCATATCTATGAGAAAGTGCCAAATGAATATATATTTCATTTAATAATTCAAATAAATTAAAATTTTTATCATATGGCTGAAATCTTATAAAACGACATTTTAATTTTTGATAAATATAACTCTCTCTTTGAATGTCTTTTAATTTATTTTCACTATTGTTGCGACACACTCCCTGTAAATTAATAAAATAAGGGAGGGTTCAAAAGGGAACCTACGGTTCCCTTTACCATTTCGTCTTCTTAACATTAATCTGCTGTCCCTTCGTCTTCTTAGATTTATTAGGGTCATAAGCATCATCTTCATCATCTGAACCCATGCTCTTAGATATTTCCCAGAATTCTTTAGACCCCAACTTGAAATCAGGATGGTCTTGGGCTTTATACCAGAAAATCTGGTCGTTTAATTTATTAGACTTAGCATTATTATTAATAACCAAACATTCATAATTTTCGGTGGTCTGGTCCATGACTGCACAGAAAGATTCTAATGTGGGAAACATACTCGCATAGTTCTCCCATATTCTTTTACGATTTCCTAGCGTTGGCTCTCTTAAAATAAAAACGTAATCAATGTTGGTGCGAAGATTTGGTGGAATTCCAAGTGGATATTGCATAGTAATTATCAACATAATCTTCCAATGTCTGCCGTTCATGAATAAAAGACGCATAAGCTTATCCTTTGTCCAAGACTGGTCATAGAGACAATCATCTAAAATAACAAATGTACGTGGGTCAATAGTAGTTTTCTTGTATATTTCTATCTCTTTGTTTACCTGTTTTAAAACCATCTTTTGGCGTCGCAATACATTCTCAATCAATATACTATTATATTCTTCATGAATAAATAATTTAGGGACGTGAGCAGCATAAAATCCATTACCTGCTTCTGTTCCTGAAATAACTGTTCCGATAGGAACATCTTGATGATAAAACAATAAATCTCTTACTAAATATGACTTACCCGTATCACGACGACCAATCATAACAATAACAGGTCCTTTGTTTTCATCTGGCTTAAATGTAATTGCTCTCATATCAAACTTTTTTAATTCCAATGTCATTATTAATCAATATATGAATATTGATATATTATAATTAATCACTCTAAACTAATATTTATTAAGTATTAAAAAAATACTCAATAGCCCTAATAAGTTTAGAAAGGAAAATTTAAAATATATAAACCACTTATACAAAAATGAGCAATTTAGATGATACTAAATTCAACATTCATTATGTAAAACAAAAGCCCATTAATTTAGGTTCTTTAGAGAAAGATTATGAATACAACCCAGAAGATTTAGAGTATAATTATAATCCATTCCAACTAAACAAATTTCAGAATTATAATCCTGTCTATTCTCTTTTCTTTGATTTAACTGAAAAAAGTTATAACAAAATCGCATTGAATCATGAATACCACTTTGTAAATATGAATAAAGTTATTCATTGTGACACTCAAGAAACATTAGAAAAGCCAGTATTCATTAAACACTCGCCTCTTGTTGACCCCATAAGATACATGACTGGAAAATACAAAGATGATATGGATAAAATGAATATTTTACCCAATCCATTTTCCGATGAGGTTCCTCTTCATAAAATTTCATATTACAATAACACATCTTACACTGATAATTTCTTTAGTTTTTTGGCATCTAAATTAATGCATAAACATGATTTTGTACACGGAGTAGATTATTATGGCTCATTTTTAGGTGTCCAGGAAAAATTTAAAGCAAATATATCTGACGATTTGGAATATTTGAATTCATCGGATTATTTCACAGAGAATATGAATAAACTATTTACAGTTTCAGTTGATACACCAAATGAGTTTGCTAATTTTGGCTCTCGCAGAAATAAAAAAAAGTTGCAAATAGATGACGCTTCAGACGATATTAGTGTGGAAGACCTAGATGTTATTACTTCTAGTGAATCTGGTGAACAAATAGACTCTAATGAATTGGTTTATGAGAAAGAAAATAACTCTACATCTAGTAGCTCATCCGATAGTTCAAATAATAGCGAAACCAATTATAGTGTAGATAATGACCAAGAATCTGACAATAGCGACGAAAACGACGATGGTTCTGATAATGAAAAGAGTGATATTGATTGGGGGAGTGATTCGGACGGTTCCGATAACTACGATGACGATGATGAAGAGCAATGTGAATATGCTTTTATAAATAATTTTCCAGTTCAGTTAATTTGCTTGGAGAAATGCGATGGTACTATGGATGAGTTATTTGTCAAAGATAAATTAAATCATGATACGGGTGCTGCCGCATTAATGCAAGTAATAATGTCTTTAATTGCATACCAAAAAGCCTTCAATTTCACACATAATGATCTTCACACAAACAACATTATGTACGTGAATACAGAGAAAAAATATTTATATTACCGATATGATAAAAAAACATACCGTGTTCCCACCTATGGTAAAATATTTAAAATCATAGATTTCGGTCGTAGCGCTTATAAATTCAAAGGACAGTTATTTTTCAGTGACAGTTTTGCCCCTGGTGGAGATGGTGCAACACAATATAATTGTGAGCCTTTTATGAATGACAAGAAACCACGTATTGACCCTAATTATAGTTTTGATTTATCTAGATTAGGATGTTCTATTTATGATTTTATTATTGATGACGATAAACATCCTGAGAATTTTGATGAATTACAAAAGACTATCCATAGATGGTGTTTAGATGATAATGATAAAAATATTTTATATAAACGCAATGGTGAAGAGCGGTATCCTAATTTTAAATTATATAAGATGATTGCACGCACTGTTCATAAGCATACTCCACAAGAGCAGTTGGGATTCTCTTTCTTTAGTCAGTTCTTATCTAAGAAAGTAGGTGAAGAAGTTATGGATATTGATGCTTTGCCAACATATGTCTAATAAATTTGTTATACAGCAATAAATTTATTATTATATTTGATAGTATGGAAAATATTGTTGTTGAAGAATCAATAGAATCGGTTGTCAATCCATCAATAACAGTAGAACCTGTAGATGATGGTCGTGGACCATGGTATTGTTACATCCTTCGTAATCGTAATCCTAAATATGCACATTTATCTTATAATGGCTCTACAAATAACCCAAAACGCCGCTTAAGACAACATAATGAAGAGATCTGCGGTGGCGCCAGATACACCCATGGTCGTGGTGGTGGATGGGAAATATATGCTTTACTTACTGGTTTCCCCGACCATAAAAATGCTCTTTCTTGTGAATGGCGTATTAAACATACGAATGGAAAACCCGGAAAAAGACCTGATAAACATTGTGGCACTATTGGTAGAATTATTGGTATAAATGATGTATTGAAACTAGACCGCTGGACAAAACAGTGCACAATAGAAAATAAAAATATACAAATGACTCTTTATTTAGCAGAAGATGTAATGAAATATATAAATGCATCAGAACTTCCTGAGAATGTTACAGTGTTAGCAGGTATACCAAATTTTTAGCGACTGTACTCGTTTTCGTTGAACCACATACCTTCGGCTTCTAAATTTGCCTTCAATTCGGGGGTTATCTTGTAAACATGCGCAGCAGTTGCTCTTACTTCGCCAGCTCCTACACCAAAACCAGCGTTTCTAAAATCACGCATGTAGAATGTTGCGCTTTCGCCAGAAGTGCCAGTAGCTTTCAAGCAATAGGCAACAGATTGATTCTTGCGATTGGTTGTCATTACTAAATAACGAGTGTTGGGTGTAACTTCTGAAACACTGGAAATGGTAGTGCCAACTCTAGCCAAGACGGGAGCCATCAATTTGGCTCTTAACTCAGGTTTAGGAAGCTGATTAGGGTGTCCAATACGGGGCTTGGGAGGGAATACATCGGCCGTTCTTGCTGCAGTAGTTCTTCTGGAACGGGCACCAGTTGCACGTCTGCGTCTTGATGAGCTAGACGACCTAGATGACTTAGATGAGCCAGACCAGTCACTATCTGAGCCTGAACTACTTCTCTTCATTGTTCTTCTGGAGGATTTGGGCATAAACTATGTATACATTAGGATGATATTTTTTGTCCTAAACCTAAAAAGTTTTCAATTTTTTATGAGTGCCCTGACTAGGACCTAAATATGTATTTACATACAGTAGTTTTAAAACCATTAAAATTAGAAGACGCAGCTACAGTATATGACCCAAAATTTTCAACGTAAACTATTTCACTTATTGCCAACTCTGGCAACATGATCTCATCAGCAATTAAATCTATACTATCACATGTAGGTCCAAATAGACGGCTCTTAAAAAGCTTACCGTCACGTTCATTAAATGGTAGAATAGTAGGTACATTATGGTCAAAATAAATACAATTAAAACTACCATAAATACCATCATTTAAATAATATACAATCATTTTCTCACCATTATCATCTGTTATAATCTTTTTCCCAATAACATTCAATACAAGTGTGTGTGTTTTCTCAGCAAAATAACGACCAGGTTCTGAAATAAATTTAACTGTACCTGATTCAACTTCCATAGAGAAAAAATCATGAATTCCATCATTCACCCGTTTTGCTATCTCTTCAAAGGTTATTTTGCGGTCTACACCTGGGAACCCACCACCAATATCTATAATAGATACTTCTATACCAATCGTCTTTGCAATATCTACTGCTTCTCTACAATCTTTAATCGCTCCATAAAAATTATCACTAGAACTACACCCACTTCCTACATGAAAACTAAATCCAACAACCGCTAATTTCAATGTTTTTGCGATAGTAAGTAATTCTAATACTTGGTCTAATTTACAACCAAACTTTTTATTAAATTTACATAAGCTTTTACTATCATCTACAGCTAATCTGAGAATTAATTTTGCATAAGGGTGATATAATTTTATTTTATATAGTTCCTCTTCACAATCAAACGTCATTAAATCTACATCATTTGCTCTCGCATACCTAATTTGAGACGTCATTTTACAGGGATTAGCAAAAATAATACGAGTAGGGTCTTTCGTAATCTCTATAATAGTTTTCATCTCTGTTTCTGATGCACAATCAAAATTTGCACCCAATGATGCAAGTGCATCTAGAATTACAGGATTAGGATTGCATTTCACTGCATAATACGGATGCACGTTAGGTAATAGTCTCATCCATGTAGAATATGAATTTACTATTTCTCCCAAATCAATAATATAAAATGCCCGCTCACTTTGGTTATCTTCTAAGAAATCATTAATAATATCATATGTGTCACGGTCAGAACCGTACAATTTTGCCTCGTACCTTTGTAAAAGGGCATTATCCAGGGTTTTCATTTCATTATATTTCGTTTCAATTGATTTTGAAGGTTCTATTCGGTTTGTACTAGAATCTATTAAAGTAAAAACATTTGAAATAGTAGCCATTCACATAAATAGTTTACTATGTTTATACTTTTTTACCATACTAATTAATTAATAAAAATTTTTACTTTTTGCTTCAACTTTTATTTGAGAAAAATTGAATTGCAACCGCACACATATTATAAACGTAACATTCATTAATAAAATGTCTTCATCTACATGTTCAGACACAAACATTCGCAAAGCCTTAAAAAAGCTGAAGGAAATTGACGTATTAAAAGGACGTGATAACAGGAGCCAAGAAGAGGATGAAAAAATAAGGAAAGAGGATTATTATAGACGTGTTCTTGACCCATCCTATAGGACAGAAGAAGAGAAAGAGCAAGAACAACGCAAATATGATATGTTACAGAGGGAAAAAGATGCTATGAAGCAGCGCCAGTGCGAACGTCATAAAAAAAACCAGAAGAAAAAATTAGAGCATGAAGCTAAGGAAAGGAAGAGAAAGGAAGATGAGGAGGCTAAAGCCAAGGAACGAGAAAAGGAACGGGAAAAGGAACAAGAAAAGGAACGAGCAAAGGAACGAGAAAGGACAATCGCATATTGTAAAGACCCTTTGGAAAAAGAATATTTATCATTATTAATTGAAAATAAAAATGATAATGGCAAAACGTTTCGTATGATGTCTAGAAAGTATCACCCAGACAAAAACCTAGATAATAAAAAATGGGCAGAAGAAAAGCAGAAACAATTAGAGAACATTCGTTCTAAATATGATAAACCCCAGTTTACGTGAATTTAATTATACAATAAACTATCATAGTGAATACGTTCATCGCAGTGTACAATTATTTGGTTATTTTGTTTTTTTTAGATTTCCGTGTTTTTCTTTTATTTTTTTTAGTGCTTTGCTTTGTTTTGCGACCACCTTTGTCTCTGTATTTTTCTGGCACACGGCCAATAGCTGTTTGGAAAGGATGTTCTCGTCTCCATTCTTCACCTTCTTTTTCTTCTTTTTCTTTTGTTTCAATAATATTAGCAGGGTAAGCTATTGCCTTAATATTTTCCAATTCAATATTCATATCATCTAATATTAACGTCCATGGGGTTTTTTTGTTTAATGGTAACGTTTTAATTCTTGTATCTTCCTCATTGCGTTCACAGAAGGCAATCATTTTGTATCTTGTCCCTTTTACTATATAAAAAAGTCCCCATACTGGCAACCTTGGTTGGTTCATTTTTTTAATTTCCGTCATTATTATGTAAGGGCCTTTAACTTTTTTATACATTCCAAATATATCTGCGTTATATATTCCGTTTACTTTAATGTAGTTATAGGCCTTTCCATTAATTCTAAAGTTATCGAATCCGGATACTAAAATTGGCTCAACTGTTTTAGCGTAATCTTGGTTTCTTTTTTTTTTCAGCTTCTGCTTCTTCTTCCTTTTCTAATTTTTTTTTTTCATCTTCTTCTGCCCATTTTTTCCTTTGTTCTTCGTCTGCTAGTCGTATTCTTTCATCTTCTGCTTCTTCTGCATCATATATTGGTTTCATTCTTATATAAAAATCTTTTGCTTCTTCCCTACGTTGTCGTTGTTTTAATTCGTTCAAATATTCATCATTATAAGTTTCTTGATTTCCATCTTCTTCGGATTGATCATTATCTTTGTTTGCTCTTTCCTGTTCATCAGAAGCCCACCTATTAAAACTTTGATAAGGATAAGGATAAGGATTAGCCATTTTAAATATTTTTAACTATATATTAATAATAATATTTTTAATCAATCCCTAAATTTTTTAACAAACTATTGTAACGCTTGAAAAATTGAAAACTTTTTAACGGACTGTAGTTAGTGATACAAAAGACGAACAATATTAAGATACTATGTCAAAATCAGCGTACGGTATCCCTCCATCTCTTCGTGAGATTATGGATGATAACGGAGAAATTGAAGAGATAAAGGGTGAAGCCGATGTAAAGGATAAATCTGAGACGAAGGATAAAACAATTCCATCTTCAGTATCTCTACCAACCAAGGCCGAGCGCCTAGCCAAGTTTCTTGCGTGCGCCAATAACCTTTTCGCCAGTGACCTTGACTATGTGTTTGACATCGCCAATGGAAAAGCACCCAGCGACGACCATTTGGCAATGGAGTTCTTTGGTATTAAAGAGGAGTAGTTTTGTTATGTAGAAATAGTAAAAAAATGAAAAACTTAGATTAGTAATGGTAATTGCCTTACTAATCTATTTTTTAACATATTAATTACAAAAATAGAGAAAATTGATTCCTTTTTTTTAATAACCATCAATAAGTAAAAAAGGAACACAGAACAACGATATTTATCAAGATGATGGAAAGACTATGGCAAGTAATGGGCAAGTTAAAGGAAGCACCAAAAGAAAAAAGATTCAATGATACTTGGACAGAAAACACGGTAATATTGACGGACAAACCCGTGTCAGCTAATTACGCAAGAATACATCACATCATCAAAAGCAAAAATCCATTGGTCACGTACATAGGACCAGTGACAAAATATTTAAATTGTGAGTCTTGTTACAATGGGAAGGAAGAAGGTTTTAGTGCCGCATGTTGCGAGGTTCTTTATAATCCAGAATTTGACCTTACACAAACAAACATTCCCAGTGGCACTATTTTGTTAGTTGTTATAAAAGTAAATGGACAAATATTTGAAAAGAAGACAAAGTTTATTAGCGCAGCGACAGAACCATGGTATGAATGGGCCAGAAAGGATGGAAATCCTCTGTATTTGAACAAATTATTTATGGACGGGCTTTTTGAACACGAAAGAGAGGCGTTGGATTTTACAGATTGATAATAAATAAATACAGATTCAAATATATATTTATTTATTTTATTTTTTATGTTTTCTTGAACGACCTTTTCTTGTCTTCTTTGAGCGTTTTCTGCGAATGCGTGTTCGTTTTCCACCATGAGAGTCTGATGCAAGTCCCAATAACCCTGGAAGCCGCTTCGTCTTATCTTGCGGCTTAAATAAATTAACATTAACGCGCCCTAATTCGCCTTTGTGGTGTTTAAATTGAATCGCGTCAATAAATTTCCTGGACCTGGATTTCCTGTCCCATGCGCTCTGTGCCAGTGCTAAAGATTCTTTATTTTTGAAAAGAGGACCGGAAGTCTCTGTCGGTTTTTCATTTTGAACAGGTCCTTCTTTATCATCGTTTACATTTTCTTCTGGCGTTACTTCTGGCGTTACTTCTGGCTTTTTTTCTGGCGCATCTAAAACATTTTTTATTAACACATTAATCTTGTTTATTTTATCAGTACTAATATTATCGCAATCAGGAACGTTTATCTTGTTGCACGGCATAATATTATAATATATATATATATAAATTTTCTAGAGTAAATTTTCTAGAGTAAATTTTCTAAAATAAATTTTCTAAAGTACCCAATGAAAGAAAAGTTTATAACCGATGAAGAAAATTGATTTCTTTTTAACTTCAATAACTGTAAAGAAACGAATCAAAATGTCGGACATTGAATCCACTGGAACTAAAATTTTAGAATATAATTTAGTTTCTACTAAATGGCGTTTCTATAAGATAAGTAGCAGCGGGTCTATTGTGGTGAACGTCACCAAGGATTTTAATTCGTGGGATTGGGATTTAAGTATAAAAAACAACATGGAAAAATTTACAAGCGATGTTAATATTAAATTACAAGAAGGTTGGCGTCCTTTGGGAGCGCCTATATTATCAGGAATCTGGATTTCGCGAAGGGGCGATGGAGATGGCGAAAGCGCCATCCAAGCAATCGTTCGTGAGAAACTTCCAAGTCGGTGAAATGTAAACGTTTTATAAAAAATTGATTACCATTATACGCAATAACTTTAAAGAACTTGAGCAAAATGTCGGATATTAGCGCAAAAATGGACGAGTTTATTAATAAAACAAAACCTGTGGAAACGGTAGGTGAATTTTATATATCTATTGCCGATTTAATAGATGGAAAAGAGGTATATAATAAAATGCGTGCTAGTAAGAGTCCCGGTTACGAAATATTCGGTGGTGATGGATATAGTAGTTATTCTTTATACAAGTCAAGCGCAGAAAAAATATATTTATGCGAGATTGATTGCCAGAGACCCTCCAAATATATAGAAATAACTAATGCAAGTATGTTGTATACAGGATAAAAATTACAAATGTATTAGATATCGGCAAACTAACTAACTAACAATTTTTAATTATTATGTATTAAGTTTATATAATGGATTCTAATATAAGAGAATGGTTGGCGTTAGAAAATATTGTAACTAAAAAATTTAAACAAAAGTATTTAGCACCTTTGTTGCCAGATAAAAAGGATAAATGCTCGGAAGAAGAAATTGATAAAGATTGCGAATCAAGAAACAACAATAATTGTCAAATTTATTATAGCTCAAGCACCAACATAAAAACATGTGTAACTAAAACACGTATAAAACGTTTTGAATCAACAGAAAAATCACCGATTGTTTATGGTAAAAACGGAAATTCATACAGATTAATGTCTACAGTAAAGTTTGATGGAATTATTAACGGTGCCGAAATTTATTATTATATTTTTTTATCACTATCAACTAGTAACATTTATATATTATTTCCTACTGGAACGGTGTTTACAAACGATGAATTTCAAAATACTGAACTTAAATCATTTCTACAAAAACTAATTAGTAAAATATTACAAGAAGTATTATCTTCTAAACAAAAGGTAATTATATGTGGACACTCAATGGGATGTGTTCTTTCTCTGTATACTGGTATGATGATTCAAAAAACAAATGAGGATTTTTTTAATTCCAAAATTATAATTATTGGTTCAGCTCCTTTCAAATATTCAAACGATTCGTTTTTTTCTAATTTACCTAATGTAAAAATATTTGTATTTTGCCAAATAGAAGACAATAATGACAATAATAAAAAAGCATTTATTGATTGTTTTGTTGTTAAAGGAATGAATGAGTTTAATTATAATCCGTTAACATATTTTACTGAAGACGATAATAATAATGGTATTTTAATTGATAATATTAATGATTACACAATTATTGCTCGTAATAATTTTATTTGTTCTGCAATGCATAATTGGGAAAACTATTATTCAGTTTTAACAAAAATTTATCCTTTTAATACAATCAAAAGGGTTGGAGGCAGAATTCGTTCATACAAGTTGAGAAGAAAGAAGAGACGAACTTTAAAAAAAACATAATCAAGAAAGTAATGTATTTATTTTTATAACTCTTTATAGTATAAAAACAATATGAATATCCCAGAAGAAGAAGAAATTGATTTGGTCAATGCAAAAAATGCAATTAATAACATAAACGAACGCCTTGAAGAATTTAATAATAAAAAAGGATGCGACTACAAAATTGACATAAACTATTTTTATAAAATAGATAAAACGGCAAAGGTAAGTGCACATCATAGAGTGTATCCCAAAAACCTGGTGATGTGTGTATTTAGTAATAATATATGCGTGTCTTCAATGATTATAGATTATTACAATGGTGCAATTGAGATTTTTTCTCGTACAAAACGAGGACATAAAGGTGATAAATTAAATAAACTATTAAGAGCCGTAATTATTATTATAGGTAAAGATATACACAAAGACGCTAAGTACATAAGGTCGGAAGCAGGTAATCCAATTTCTGCGTATTTAATGGTAAAATATTTTAATGCGGAAGATGCGGGTGGTAAGGTAGAATTTTCTACATATGAGGAATTTAGCAAATATGCAGAGAAACACGGGAATCTTATGGTAACCGTTGATTTAAACGAGACTAATATAGAAAACGCAAAAACAGTATTTGATAAAATACTTAATGATGAAGGTGAATTAAAGTGTACAAAAAAAGCAATAGTCAAACAAGATGGAGGGAAGCATAAAACAATGCGACGCAACAAAGATAAATATAAATTAAAAAATAGAATTAGAAAAACAAAACGTATTTTTTATTAAATAATCGGACCTAAAAATTGAAACCTTTTTTGGTAAACCATCTAATCGCAAAAACACATCACCAGCTAATCAAAATGGAAGACATGGGAGACATGCTTGAAAGAACAGAATGGGTTCCTGTTCCAGACCGTATCACAATTGAAGACCTATATAAGAAGGCGGGTTTTACTCGGACCACGTTTACTGGAAAAGGTCCAGAATTGCATAGTGCTTTATGTCTTGGAAAAAAAGACGGTACTAAGTGGGACTACTACGACTTCGCTGACTGCGAGTCTTATAATAATAGTAGTAAATACATTAAGGGAGGACGCATGATTGTAAGGTTCGGCAACCTTATGCGCGACGACTTTTATTTTGTGAAGCATGAGTTGGGCACTTATTATAAATATGAGTTGACGATACAGGGCAAAAAAATGCACTTTGTTGTTTCGCATTGTGACTACCTAAAACTTGTACCTGAAGACCGCGAGTATCTCAACGCGTTGCCGAAGGTGTCTATATAAAAAATAAAAATAAATATTTTGTCAATGAATGCGCTCTTGGTAAAATTTGATAGACATTGGTTTACAATAAATATTTATTACATTTTTTTGTATTTTTTTGTATACTTTCTTCTTTTTTTACTTTTTTTTCTTTTTTTAGATTTTCTTTTTTTACTTTTTTTTCCGCCACTTCTAGGTTCACTAACCAACGAATCAATTATTGAATTAAATTCTTTGAATGGCTTTTCTTCAATAATAATTTTATAGAATGGTTTCCAACAATGTGTGTTGCAATTTCTAGTTGTAGCATTTTCATTAATTACTATGTCGCAATTAGCTAAGTCAATTAGTTTTAAATTTGCATCACAAATTTCTATTAAATTGAAATCTTTATTGGCTTTTAGATATTCTGCCATAACAGCTTTATTTCCAAAATTGTCTAGGAAAAACGTTAAATGAGGTTTGGCTATTAAATCATCATTAATAGTAAAATTACTATTACCCCGCGAATCTATTTTTCTCTGTATTTCAGGTTTTAAATTTTTATACAAAAATACATAATCCTTTGAATAATCAGCAACAACACACATTTTTGTAAGTGTTGAAACATGGTCAGGATATTTAAAAAATGGATAGGTCAGTGAATTAGTAATCCTACCATATAAATGGTTAAATTGTCTGTTAACATATAAAGTATCACCGTGTTTACTAATAAGAAACATATCGTGTTGTTTAATGTATTCATCTTGAGACATCATTAACACTTTGTTTTCAATCATTATATTTTTCAAAACTGATGAAAAATCATTTTCATCAAGGAAATATCCACCTTCGTCTGGAAAAATAATATTTATATTTACTTTCGGTTTATCGTAATTGTATTTTGATTTTATGCCTGCTAATTTTATTTTTGCGGTATTTGTCATTCCACAAATAACTAAATACAAATCAACCTTTTGCCGAACAGGAATTACGTCTCCTATAATATAACTTAATTGTTCTCCGGAATATGAAAAATCATCACAAATAACTAATGCACTCTCTTTTCCAGTTGTTTCCTTTAATTTATCAATGATACCATCAATATTTAATTCATTTATATATACATGTTTACCGCCTTTGATAATCATTGGATAAACATTTTTCATCTTTTCGCCTGTTACATCTCTATATAATTTCATAAAATAAAGTGTAAAGTAGTAATTGCTTTTTGTAAAATCTACTTGTTCGCCTGGGTTAAACTTATAACCCGGCAGTAATAAAATTATATTTTTTTCATCACTGTGCAGTTTGTTTACGCTGCTCGTATAGTATTGAATAAATTCTTTAGGACCAATATAATGTGATTTTTTATATATATCTAGCATTAATCGGAAATATGAGCTTGAACAAGTTTGTTGATTCGTGTATTCTTCTAATTTTTCTATAGCTATTTTATGATCTTTGCTAAATTCAGGCTTTTCAAGATCAAAATAATTTAGGTTAGCGTCTATAAATTCATAACATAAATCGGATATATTTTCAGACATTATATATAATTCAAATATAAATTAAATTCTAGTATGAAGAGGAACATAAAAAATTTGCGAACGTTCCTTGTAAAATGAGAAAAGGTGTAATAATCGCCAAAAAATTGAATCCTTTTTTCAATAACCTGTAAATCACACAAAACGACCAATATCAAGAATGATTGAAGAATTAATGAAAGCAAAGCAGGGCGTGGAGTCGTTTAAATTGGCAATCTTTATGGCGGCTGGCGTTAACAATGAGGTCGCCATGGACATGCGAATTGGTGTTCTTCTAAAGTTGACCGAAAAAGTAGAGAAAATACAACGTGCTATAGATGACCTTGTAAAAACTAATCATATCCTGTTTGAAACACCCTTCTATGAAAATGCGTACATTTCAGTCTTTCGCAACGGAAAGACCATAGTAAAAATTTACGACTTACATGAAAACAAGGATAATCAGGATTGGGCGTTAACTCGGTCAAAAGAGCGTTTTGATGAAGTCCAAGAATCCGACAACGAGGGATACTACTGGGCAATCGTTAGGTACGATTACCATTTGGGTAGCGTTGATGAAGTAAGTACACCGATATGTCATTTTGCGCTAACTTCAGATGAGGGGATTAGTTTGCACAGACAATTAAACGAGTGGCAGAACGAGCGAGACGATGGTATGGCGGAATTGCCGAATTATATTTATTTACCGGAACAAATTTCGTGCCATTCCTGCTCAACCCCTGTGTCACAACTTCATGAAAAAAGCATAAGTGACTACATATATCAGTTCTGTAGCAAAGCGTGTGCCGAGGAGGATTACACTACCTGCTCAAACTGTGGGGAGACTGAAGTATCAAAAAAAGATTGCGCCAATAAAAGTTATGACTGCTGTCAGCAGTATCTTGGTGGGCAATTGCAGTATTACTGCAGCATTCGGTGCGAAGGCGAAGATCAGACGGCTTTTATCAGCTCATTCAGTAAACCCGTTAAAAAGGATTAGGCTTAGGTGATATTGTTTACTTATAAATTTATACAATCAGATATTTTTACACTTTTTTCTTGTCCTTTTATTTTTAATTTTACTTTTAATTTTACTTTTAATTTTACTTTTCATTCGACTTTTACTTTTCCCTTTCATTTGTCTTTTATTTTTACCACCTCTACTGTGAAGAAAAACGTTTTCTATTACTGCGCATGTTTGTTCATTTTTGTTTAGTGTTTTAATAAAATCACTATATTTGCCTGCATTAAAATCTACTGTATTTACCAGAGTATGTTCATCCGTATTTAATGTTCCAATCTCGATGTATTCAAAACCTGATTCTTTATCTTTTGGAATGGACTCCTCATTTTCTATTGATACTCCTATACCTATTAGTTGTCTGTCTTTCATATGTGTTGTTTCTGTTTTTATTCTATGTTGGCAAACTTTTACAACGGTTTGAATAACGGTTGTTTTGGGCGTTTCTATATCAATTGTCATAGTTTTTTTATCGGAATCTATTACTTCCAATGGAGTAATAACGGCATGTTTAATAAGTGTGTTCGCAAACATTAATGTATCCCCTTGTTTATACAATCCTCTTAACACAACAGGAGTATTTAAATCATCATTAACTACTTTCGTCGTATTACGGGCATCGGCTAGATTACTTCCTACAACTGCAGTGTTGTAAGTTTTTGTTCCTTCTTCCATAAGTGTGTGGGGTTTTTCTTGAGTGCTTTCATGTCCAATTAATAATTCTGTTCCAAAAACAAATGGATTACCTTTACCTTTTTTAAAATACTGTAATATTGTAAATAAGGCATCTCTATCATGATGGAAAGTATAGTTTGGTCTTGATGATTTTGCACCAGTAAGTTTTATTATAATTACTTTATTTGGCAAATTCGTAAGAGGAACGTCTTTTAATGACTCTAATACTCCACTATTAGTTAATTGATAAGATAAATAACCAAGAAGATATTCTTTAAAAAAATCTTTATTCTTAGGGTCCGGATTTAAAACATAATTAATTTCTTCTATTGATTTTCTTTGAAGATCATTACTAATTAATGTAACGTTCATATTAGTAATATCTAATTTAAACCTAAATACACTATCACAATGTCTAGTATTTAACAAAAATTTTTCTATAAAGTTATCTGATGAATATTCTGGCTTTCCAGAAAATTTTTTTATAAACGGATAACCGTTTATAGTTATTCCAAAATCTTTCTGAATATCTTCTGTCATATAATCTTTTATATTACAGAGACAAAAAAATATGCATGCATAGTTTTACATATTTCAACTTTGAGAACGCGGAAAGTAACACTAAACATTATGTTTACTTTTAACCTACCGTAATTTTATATCAACATAATATATAAAATGACAACCCACCTGTCCAATATTTTTTCTAGTGAAGAGCTTGAGTATTTAACTCAAAGCCAAACTGTTATGGATGCCAAATCCAAATTAAACAATTCTAATGTTGTATATTTTACTATCCCTGTAACAGAAACTATTCGTAATTCTATATTCGGTCAATTCGGTTTAGACCTTTCTAATGTATCTGAAATCCCTATGCGTTGGATTAAAGGGGACACTTTACCACACATAGATGTTGGAACCAATAAATTTGAAAACACCTATTTAGCATATTTGAATGATAGTAATGGCGAGTTTATTATAGATAATGCATCTTACCCTATTAGTGCAAACACGGGTTTTGTATTTAATGAAGGACTTAGACATATGACCCAAAACACTGGTTCCGAACCACGTCTTTTATTGGGACCTATGAATGAATTTGCTTTACAAGTAGGTACTTATACTCCTTTATTGTATTATAACAATTACAATGATGCGATTAATCAAGTTAATAGTATTGGTTCTGCAAGTGGTTTCACTATAGGGGCTGATATTTATTATGGAAATATTGGACAAATTCAAAATACATTATGGCGAATAGCAAGTTTCCATGACAATACTGGTTATAGTTATGTTAATAATAGTTCTGTTCCTACAGGAGTTTATAGCAATGGTACTGATTTGTATCCACTTGTCTCAAACGCATACCAATTTAATTTATATCCATCAGCACCTTGTTTCTTAGAAGGAACCAAAGTTCTTACATTAATTTATGGAAAAGAAGAATACGTTCCTATAGAAACATTACAAAAAGGTGACCTAGTAAAAACTAGACGTGATGGTTATAAAAAAGTAGAGCTTATTGGAAAAGGAGATATTCAAAACCCAGGTAATGGAAAACGCATTGAAAACCGATTATATAAATGTTCTCCTGAATCCTATCCTGACCTCACAGAGGATTTATACATAACTGGATGCCACTCTATTCTAGTAGGTGACATTACAGATAAAGAAAGAGAAGAAACTATGAATCACTTGGGAAAAATATATATCACTGATAATAAATATCGTCTTATGGCTTGTATAGATGAACGTGCTGAACCATGGAACTCAGAAGGTCTTTATAATATTTGGCATATTGCCCTTGAAAATGACGATGAAAAGATGAATTATGGAATATATGTGAACGGTGGATTATTAGTTGAAACCTGCTCCATAAATATCTTGAAAAATCATTCTAATTTGATTATCCAGTAGTTGTCCTATTGACACAATTATTTTTATATTATATGATAATATAATATAAATAATGGTAAACCGTTTTGATTATGTATTTAGTTATTGGATTTTCATATGGTATATATTATTTGAAATGGGATTTAATAGATATAATCCAAAAATTGGAATAATTATTGGGTTAATTGATAATATTGCATTGTTATTTCTTATGATTTATTTCTCAAATTCATTAATAAATATATTTTTATTTTGCATAATTAATTTTTTTATAAAAGTAATACCTCTGTGGAGATTAAGAAATACAGATTATAAAATATCTGATTGTTATGCATTAATAGGTTTATTTGTAGTTTATATTGGTTGGCTATATATAAATAATGTTGATATTATAAAATTATTAAGGGAACGTTATGATAAACTAAAAAACAATAATAGCTTTGGACCATTTATGTATTACATGAAAAATATATTATAAACCAAAAAAATTATTGATTATTATTATACTTATTAATATTATAAAAAATGTTTTTTAATAATATTCTTAGTTATGATATGTTAGATGGCATGGAAGAAAACATAGTCCGTTCTGAAAATAATATATCATCTAATGAAGATGCGATTGAATGCTGTATATGTTTAGAAAAATATTTAGGCGATGGTATAACGAAAGCAACAATAGTTAATAACGTTATTAAAAACAATAATGGCATAATTAAAAAATGTAATTGTTTATATGTCGTCCATAACGAATGCTTTTACAACTGGTTTAAAAACAATCAGTCTTGTGTAATTTGTCGTGAAAAGATGGATAAAATTATTATAATTCATGATAATCAACGAATAAATGTTTCTCGTTATTTTATTGTTCGCGTTACTGTAAAACTGATTAATGGCATTTTAATCGCTAATTATACAATATATATAATAAAAACTGTCTACAGAACATTGGCAACAATCTTAATATATAGTGTTTTCCTATTTTATTTAGTTAATCTAATTAAAAGACACTACGAACGCATGAGTAACGGCAACATTGATATTGATTATGAAACAATAGAATAGAATGGAGTAGACTATTTCAAAAAATTGAATGCTTTGTTAATGTAAATTATAATTGACATAACACACAATAATGTCTATTGAAACCAAAGCATATTTAGTTGGACAGGGTGGTCCAGATGAAACACAGAATCACAGTAAATACGAAGATTACTCTTTTCATAGATATGGCGAGTTTACTTTTCAAAACAGTTCAACAAAAAACATGGAGAAACTTTGGACTTATTTCCATAAAAGCGAGAGTTACCCACAGTATTACAGAGGTATTTCTAAGAAAGTTGCTATTTGCAAATGTCCAGATACAGGAGAAGAGAAGTGGTACAATAGCGAGCGCTGTTTGAATGCCTATCATCTAGTAAAAGGTTCTAATATAAACGTGGAGTTTCAAAACAAAGATGGTACCTACACTCGCGACTTTATCTTTATGGGATGGGTAAACGGTCCTGTTCATGAATGGAAAATGACAAATGGTACTACGATAATGCTTGCTCAAAACATCATTGATACTCTTTCGCCACAGGATAAACGGTACCTAAAAATAAATAGATGAATTAATCAAAACAAAAAATCCAAAACAACTGGGTAATGGTCTGAGTTTAATGTTCCACAGTATTCAGAATAATCCTGATATATAAATTGTCCCACTATTTTTTCTTGTAATAACGGCGTTACCAATATATGGTCTATCATTGAGAATTCTGTTGACGTAGATTTGCAGTTATTATTTTGGTCCCACCAATCCGAGAAACGTTTTTCTTTGGGAATATTAGCAGCAATATTAAACAATTTATATTTACCTGAGTTTGTACCAGCACTTCCTTTTAATATATCTAAAACCATAGATGTTGGTTTATTATTATTTGCATCCAAAACTTCAGCATCAAAATCATTTAAATCACCCAAAAATATTAACTCGTAACCTTTTGACACATATCCATAAATAACATTCTGTAACACTTGGGCCTGAGCCTCACGTTCTGCGCAACGAGTCTTGTCAGTTGGGAAGGCTATTAGATGCGCTCCTATCATAGCAAAATGCATATCATTTACTTGAAACTCTGTTATGTAATGTTTGCTAACTCCCGTATCTGTGGGTAAGCCTGTGTAACCACACATAGAACCTGGAATAGGATACATGACACGTTCCTCTGTTCTATATAAACTGACCAATGGGTCTACAACAGTTAACATTCCGACATTTTGTCCAGTACCTGTGTCTTTACCTTTCACCATATAGGGATAATATGCGGGGTTCTGTGTTGATTTTACCAACATATTTAATTCATCACAGCCTTCAACTTCACATAGATTTATAATATCTGGTTTTAGTTCTTGGATAACTTTGGCAACCTGATTTAAATGATTTATCGCGGTAGTCTGGTTGGCCCATGCACATCCATTACCTGGACAATCCGATGTCGCACAATAATCTACAAATAACCATTCTACATTATATTGGACGATACGGAGTTTTGATTTATCCTTACGCATGTCCCGATGTTCAGAAACAGTTGGACAAAATGTTTCTGTTCTAGCTGTTTTTATTACTAAACCGAATAAAAAAAACAAGAAAATATTGAAACACATAATCGTTTTATATTATTAGAACACATAATATACTAGATAAAAAAATAAACCATAAATTATTGTAGAAACCAAAATACAACCAGCTATGTTGCATGCATTAATGCAATATTCGGATTTTTCGGGTTCGTCTAGATTATCTAATTGGTTTAAAGAAACATATGATTCAAAATCAGATGGTTTTGCTATAGTCCCGTACATAATACTATAACCATATTGTAATTTTTATATTAATTAAAAAATTACAATAAAATAGGAGGGATTAAAAGTACTTATCAATAAACTCTTCGGGTGTCATAATTGGTATATTGTGTTCATTCGCATACTTCGTCTTATTAGAGACATCATCCTTTGATTTCACAACTAAAACAAACGTATTTTTACCAATAGAATCATCCAACACACCGCCAACTTTTGCTAATCCTTCAATAATAGTCTTATCACGAACCTTGGTCATCACAATGTGTTTTTGATATAATGCATGGTTCGTATCAAACATCTCCACCAGTTTGTTTTCTAGAACAGGCTTCACCTGACCACTCAATTTAACCTCCAGACCACACTCTTTCAAAAACGCCATAAAATCGGGAATATGCTCTACAAACGCATTGGCATTCTCTTTACCAATACCCTTAATCGCCTTCAACATTGTAATTTTCTTTTCATTGGTTTCACTACGAGTCAAAATATCTGGGTATTCATCCAAAATAGGACGTATCTTACGCTCACCAATACCACGTCCAAATTTATTAGATGCTGCCATTATTTCCAATAAGCTAGCTTTCTCCAACTTATCATGCAAACTAGTATACACTTTTTCAATCATCTTTGACTTGAATCCTTCCACACTCTCAAAATCCGTTTTAGACATTTTAATGATCTTCGGTACCGAATCAAAACCAGCCGTTACTATGCGTTTCACATTTCCACTAGATAGACCATCTACACTTAATCCAGTAAAGAACGCCGTGATTTCTTTCTCTCTAACACCCACATCTTCGCCAAGATCATCCAAAATAATATCCACATGCGTATCTGTCCAATGGTATTTCACATCAGGCATTTTCGCATGTTCGGCAGGAGTAGTAACGGATTTAATATGTGGAATAACATCGCCACTACGAATAATCTGAATTACGGCACCAACACCAATTTTATTTGTCTCAATAAATGACCCATTAAACCCTGTGGCATATTCTATTGTCACACCACCTAATTTGATAGGTTCAATTTGAACACGGGGTTTCAAATAACCAGATTTACTAGCATTCCAAATAACATCTACCACCTTAGCTTCTGCCATTTGGTCTGAAATAACCATTTTAAAAGCAAAAGCATATTCTGGATTACCTTCCTTTCTAGAATGCATATTATCATCTGTCACAATCACACCATCTATCTCATATTCGTAATGTGTGCGCCAATCAATCAACAACTCAGATAAGCTTTCATTTGTTAACGCATCCACTGTCTTGTTTTGTACGACCTCATAGCCTAAGCTTTTTAATAGGGTCATCTGCTCGCTAGGTTTCATCAAAGGGTGAATGATTTCGTAGGCAACAAAATGTAGGTCCTTGGTCTTATCATCCAAAGTCTTACTATTGATAATACCAGATACCAAATTGCGTGGATTAGCGAATTTGGCCTTGTATTTATCATCAAAGACCTTCTTTGGTAAAATAAATTCACCGCGAACCACGAGCTTCTTGTCGGTGACAGGGAGCTTTAAAACACGCAAAACATGTGTTATGTCTTGGCCTACTGTGCCGTCACCTCTAGTATACAATTTAGGCTCGTCTCCCTCTGTAGTATACATTCCACTAACACCATCTAATTTACAAGACAAAACATAAGGGCCTTTGTATTTACCCATCCAATTCAACAGGGCACCAGTATCTGGTTTGATTTTATCCATAGAAGGCATGTTGTAAGGTAATGTTACCTTGTTTTTCTCTATTGGTGCACCGACTTGTTTAATGGTCTCATTATCTGGGTATTTCTTTTCAGCATATTCTTTTACAATATCATATTCATTGTCTGTGAGAAGGGACTTCTTTGTATTATAATAAGCATCATTTGCTACAACAACAATATCTGTTACTTGTTGCTCCGTTAGGGCTTGAATAACTGTAATACCCTTCTCCTTGAAGGATTTAATATGTTTTTTAGCCTCGGTTTTATTAGACATTTTGCGAATCTTTATAGGTTTTTCTTTGTTCGTTTCTATATCAATTTTTTCATTATTTTTCTTTGTTATTCTTTTTTTGGGCTCTTTGGTTTTCTTTGTTTTAATTTCTATTTTTGCTGAACTCATAGTTTCTAATGGAATAACAGGAACTATTGGTATTATTTCTTCTACGTAGTTTACTGGTTCGGGTATAGGCGCAGTTAAAAAAACCTTAGCTATTTCTTTATCTTTCTCTGGTTCGGCTGGTGGTTTTTGTTTCCTGGTGTATTTACGTTTTGGTTTATTAGGATCTCTTGGTTCCTTAGGTTCTCTTTTTTTATATGTGCGTTTCGGTGCATTGGGATCCTTAGGCAACTTAGGTTCCTTTGGAGCCTTTGGCGCTTTCGGTTCTTTAACTTTACGTGTCTTTTTTTCAGGTTTCTCTTCTTTTATTTTCTGAGTAGTTGCGTGTTTTAAACCGTTAGAGATTTCAATCCGCCCCAGAGGGGCGGCATTAAAATCTTTATCGGTCATTGACCACGAAGAATGTAAATCCGCAGGGGCGGATTTAATTTTTCGTTGGTTTAAAAAAACTGGCTTCGCTGTGGGCAAGATAGCCCCGTTTTGAATAACCAATGAACGTCCATCAATACGCTCAATTGGTTCTTTATATTCCATTTTCAAATAATCAAATATATCTTTTTCATTCGTGAATACTTGGTCTACTTTCTCCTCCTTCTCTTTACCTGGTTGCTTCTTATGTAGTCCATGTTCGTTCAGAGAAAACCCCAATTTAAGCGCATGCCCACGCATCACTGTATTAAAAGTCTTACTTCCAGTAAAATATAATAATGCAAAAGGATATTCTTCTTGAGAAGTATACATAAAATCTAGTCGACGTGCTGTTTTGTGATTTGGTAACTTAGCAATCACCAAGCACTTCGTTTTACCACGTGACAACACCTCAATAATAACCTGTTTTTCCAATAGTGCATCTATAAACTTAGGAAACATAGTAGCGTCATCTGAAGTAACAATAGCATCAATATCACCAGATGTATGTGCTCCACGGCGATAACTGCCTACAATTTCGTATCTGGATTCTGGAGTAGCAAACTTATCAAAAGTAGTCTTAAAGAGGGTATTATATTCATCAATTTCACTGCGTGGAATACGTTCCAAGATATCCTCATAGTATTTGAGACCAGCTTTCTGAACATCGTTTAAGAGCTCATCTTGACGTTCTCTGAGTTGGGCAATATTAGTAATACCTTTTTGAACTAGGTCTTTGGCCTTCTTTGGACCAACACCATAAATCTCACTCAAAACGTACTCTGGTTTATCTTTTTCACGCTCAAATATTCTCAAAGTACCTGTTTCCAAATACTCAGTAAATTTCTCTTTAATCATGGGCCCAATATTTGGCTTACCTTCTAGCTGCGAAACACTAGTAATATCTTCTGTAATATTTCGGATAGTATCACCAGCTTTTGTGTATGCTCTACTACGGATGTAATCACCTTGCTGCGACATTAGTTTGGATAATCTTTCTAAAACCTCAATAAAGGTTTCATTGTATCGGGGCATTTCTTCAAGATTCTTATCGGATTTTTCAATAATGGGTTGAGTAGGGAGCACTGAGATGGATTCTGGCGGTGGAAGTGATTCACGAATAATCAATTTTTTCCTTTTAATTATAGGTTTATCGGTATTTTCATCATCTTTTTCATATTTTTTGCGTTCCTTTTCTGCCATAGACACCATTTTTTCTACATCAACCATTATTTCTTTTTCTTGTTTCGTATCCTTTTCCATAAATAATATATACTATGTATGGAAAAGTTTACGGGAAAAGTTTACGGGAAAAGTTTACGGGAAAAGTTATGCTATACGAGTGGCAACAAACAACGGCGCAGTATTAATGTTAACAGATTGTTCGCTTGGAACACCAGTACTATCTTTGCAATTAAATAAACTAATAACTGTGTAAATTGTTGTATCAGCAGTTAAAGTAAATACTCCGGTTATTCTATTAAAATAGTTAACGTTACTCTCCATTGGTATTTCTGAATATATTGAATAGTTATTATTTAATGTTGCAGACGTAGTTGATAATGATAAACAAGACATGGTTGAATAACCAGTAACTGCAGCACTATCAACAAAAATTTGAGATTCTACAAACCATATACCAGCTGGTAATTCAATGCTTCCATAATTAAAAACATTTGTATTAACAGGACTATTGATGCTTGGTGTATTTGTAGAACCGGTAAATAAAGTTATTCCATTTACTTGATAACCTAGTGTATCTGAATCTATATTGGGAGGACTATAGTTCAAATTCAATGGAGAATTAATAAATAAACGTCCAGTTAAAGATAAATCATTGTCTGTGTCAAAAGAATCACCAGTATCACCTTGTATGCCTTGTCGTCCTTGAAAGCCTTGCATGCCTTGCATGCCTTGTGGACCAGTATGCCCTGTATAGCCTGCACCACCTGCATCACCTTGTGGACCAGTATAACCTGTATCACCTACATCACCTTGTGGACCAGTATAACCTGCATCACCTTGTGGACCAGTATAACCTGTATCACCTACATCGCCTTGTGGACCAGTATAACCTGTATCACCTACATCGCCTTGTGGACCAGTATACCCTGTATAACCTACATCGCCTTGTGGACCAGTATACCCTGTATAACCTGTATCTCCTTGTGGACCAGTATTACCCGTATATCCTGTATCTCCTTGAGGTCCAGTCGCACCAGTTTCTGTCGCTGTTCCGTCAATACCCTGAGCGCCTTGAGGACCCGTATATCCTGTATCTCCTTGAGGTCCAGTCGCACCAGTTTCTGTCGCTGTTCCGTCAATACCCTGAGCGCCTTGAGGACCGGTATTACCTGTATATCCTGTATCTCCTTGAGGTCCAGTATATCCTTGTGGACCGGTATTGCCTGTATATCCTTGTGGACCAGTATTGCCTGTATTGCCTGTATATCCTTGTGGACCTGTATTGCCTGTATATCCTTGTGGACCGGTATTACCTGTATCACCTTTTGTTCCTTGTGGACCAGTATATCCTGTATCACCTTGTGGACCAGTTGCACCAGTATTAGATGCTGTTCCAGGGACACCTCGTGGGCCTGTAGCACCAGTATTACTTGCTGTTCCATCGACACCAATAGGACCTTGGGAACCACGTACACCAGGAGGACCTCTAGAACCAGTTGCTCCAGTACTTGTTGTTGAACCAGGAACTCCTTGTGGGCCCTGTATGCCTTGTGAGCCGTGTTTGCCTTGTTTGCCTTGAGGACCTAATTGTCCCTGTTGTCCAGTAGGTCCTTGAGGTCCAGTTTTACCACGTTTTCCTCTTTCACCAGTTTGTCCAGTAGACCCCGATGGTCCAGTAGGCCCCGATGGTCCTGTGTGTCCAGTTACTCCTACAAAACCTTCCTTACCAGTTGGCCCAGTTGGGCCAGTAAAACTATTATTATCAGGTGGACATACAGGATGACGAAAACAAGAATGCTCTTGTAATAATAATCTATTGTTTCTGCGACTTCTATTAAAATTGCTCATTTAATATATAATTATAAAAGATTATATATAAAACAATCAAAATCCTGGGGCATCAGTAAATATTTGCGTAGCAGACATGTTGAACGATTTATTATCTGTAACTACATTCAAAAAATCCGTAAGTGAACCATCCATGTGAAAATATAAAAAAGAACCAACTATACTAGATACTAAAATAATAACAGCATCACGTATTATAGTTTTCAATGGCTTCCACTCCTTATCTACATATTTCATTTCTAAAACTTTAATTATAACAAATATACACGTTACAATAATTGATAAAATAAAGACCTTCTCCATAAAATATATAAAAACTCGCTAATTTTATATATTGTTTACAACGCATAATTCCTAAATTATTTGAGTTCTTCAATGTCGTCTAGTAAAAAATCATCAGATTGCTTTCTAGGTCTAACTTCGTCTAAAATATCAAAATCACTTAAATCAAAAGTTTGGTCTTGATATATTTGGATCTTTTCCTCATCGGGCTCTTCTTCCAACCTTCGTTGAATAGCAGTAGAAGTACTAATCTCTTCTAACCTTTCTAATGATTTTGGGGCTTCTATTTCTTTCTTCACATTATTATCTAAAACAGTATCCATATTATTAAATGTCAAACGTGTTGTTACTACTTCTTCATCTATATTCTTAATAGATGGAACGACAGACGGTATTTCTTCATCTACGTTTTCTTTAGTTTCCGTACTGGTTTCTTCACTACTTTTTTCTTTTTCAGCAGATTCGGTATCTTCAATGTTCTCTATAATAATCTCCTCCTCGTGCTCAATAGCTTCATCCATATAAGCTCGGATAATAGATTCGGTAGGAATACTATCACGTATAGCCGCTAAAATGCATTCCTGTACAATAACTTCTAATTCACGATTGTTTTTTTGAACTTGCAACGGTGTTAAATTCTTCTCAAACAAATACACATTGGAATAAACTTTACGAGCCGCATTAATATAAACTTTATGAATAAAAGTATCTAATTTAGGTATGGAAATATCTATTTTTTTCTGTTTATTTCCTACACGAATACACGTAAGGACTTTTAGTTGGATAACATGAACACATGTAATCAAATCTTCTAAATAATTACAACCACTACGTTCAACAATACGTTTACGCTCTTCCTCAATAATCTCATTATTCCATTTGGGAACACGAGAAAGCAAATTTTGAAAGGTCATTAGATATTTGTTCACTTCATCGTTATCTAAACATAACTTCCATGATTCGTTAAATATAGAGCGAACTCCTTCAATCACCAATGGTGTAAAAATACTAACCAAACGACTGCACCATTCATTCCTTGACTCATTTAGATTGGATATCACAAAATCGTCCATATTTATATTTCTAAAATACATTTTGTGTCTATCTTTGAACGTAAAAACATAAAATCAAAAATATATAATAACAACAATTTCTCGCACCTATATTCGGATTTTATTTTATCAAAACATATGCATATTGTTGCTTTCTCTAAGTTCTCAACCCGATTAGATTTGTTTATCCATTGAATTAGGTCCAAACATGATACTCCGTTTTCATAAAATTCATTAGATAATTCTGTTAAAACTAAATGGTGTATTTCTGAATCAAATAAGTCATGTATTTTACTCTCTATCCAATTATGTTTATTTTGCGCTGAATCTATATTGTAATTCTTATGAATAGAATATTGATGCAAATTCATGAGGACACCATTCTCTATGTATTCAGGAACGTAGATTTCGCAGAAACGGGATAAAATAGGGTTCAATAATTTGTTTTTGTTTTCTACTATAATAAAAAATCGCGTATTATAACTAAACAACTCAATACATCTACGCAATGCAGATTGCGCATCAATCGTCAAATAGTCAGCATTCAATAGAACAATCGTTTTAAAAATAGTGCCATTATTAGATTGAATATTGGTTTTGGCAAAGAATTTCAACTCTTCACGAATAAATTTTATTCCCTTACCATGAGCGCAGTTTACAAGCATAACATTGGATTTAATTTTATTTTTATCATATTGGTAGATTTTATTAATAAACTGGTCCACGATATGACGCTTTCCTGAACCAGATGAGCCGTGAAAAATAATATGTGGGATTTTATTTGTTGTATTAAAATAATCTAATTTTTCTATTATTTTTTGATGAATAGGCAAATAACTGGTTGACGTAGTTTCATATAGTATATTTTGCATTGATATATAAAAAGTCATAATATTTTTATATACGTTTTTGTACCAATGAATAATCTATGAGTCCTGTTTTTTTACTATACTTAATTCTTTCGTAAATAAATATCGCTCGTGGTACATAGTTCTACGTCGTAAATTACAATTTAAACATGCGATTTCAACATTGTTTTTATTATGTCCAAAATCATTATCTATACGTTCTAGAGTCCATTGCATGGGCTCCCTCACATTCTCATATAAAATATGAACTGTTTTCTTACAATAGAAACAATGATTATTGCATTTTTTCATTAAGTCAAGGGTCCATTCAATATCTACGAATTCGGCCTCTGAATAGAGATTTTTATTGATATCTTGGCCTTTATATCCGCCAATTTTTTGACCCAATTGTTGTAAGATAAGTGCACATTCTTTCTCATCAGTGACCTTTTTATCTATAATTTGTTCAATATATTGAAGTTGGCTTTCCGGGTCTGTTGGTTGCATCCATTTATTTGTAGAAGTAACCACACGCTTTTTTGGGATCTTTGGTACAATTTCTTTTGAATTAGGTTTCTTTTCAGGTTTCAATAAGTTCACTAAAAGATTCTTATTATCATTCATAATATATATATTCATAATGCTATTTATACTTTTATCGCATAAAAGAGATAAAAATTATTGGATATTATATATAAATGTTTGAAGAGAAAGTACAACTGCAACTGCAAGAACAAGTACAAGTACAAGAACAAGTACCAGTACAAGTACAAGCACCTAAAACATTTTATAGACCAGCCAGATTAGAAGATTTTCTTGATGAAGGTGATATCATAATTAGTAAAAGTGACCATAATAAAAATCAATCACATAATGATAAAAATTACGTTGAAAAGAATCAACAGGAGTTTGGTCACAAGAAGCGGATAAAACCCTGACGCACCGGGGCCAAAAGCCAACAACAAATTACACCCAAGGGCTTCAAAAAGGGGTTCAGGAAATAATAATAGTAGGACAGTATTGTGTGAATGACGTAATAATTTATATTACCGAGAACATAATATTAATTAAATAGTTTTTATAAAATTATGTAAAATCCTAGAGAAATCAAGGAAAAGAAATCGGGAATGAATTTGAAAAAGGACAAAAATAAATGTCCAAAATGACTTTTACGGAAAAAGAATTCGGCAAAGATTTTATGGGACTTTAATGATTTTTTGGTTTCTTACCATAATGCTAAGAAATTGATATATACTTTTATTACATGACTGCATAATAAAAATATACTATTTATGCGGAAAAGGGTTTAGGCATTTTTTCTGTTGACAATATATAGCAACAAAAAAATGCCAAAAGATGCCGAAAATTATAACTGTAAAGTTTGTTCCTTTGAATGCAGCAAATTATCAAACTGGAACAAACATTTATCTACCGGTAAACATAAAAAGAATGTATTAATCAACCAAAATCAACAGTTGTCAACAGAAAACTCCGACTTCATTATGTGTAATGAATGTAATAAACATTACAAAGATAGAACAGGATTATGGAGACATTTAAAGAAGTTTCATAAAGAGACAGAACCAGTTCCAGAACCAGTTCTAATCCAAGCAGCAGAACCAATCCAAGCAGCAGAACCAATCCAAGCACCAGAACCACCCAACCAACAAGAGCAATCAAATACCCTTGTATTGGATACGGCAACTGTATTACAAATAATAAAACAAAATGATGATTTTAAAACATTAATAATAGAGCAGAACCAGGAGTTCAAAGCACTATTATTAGAACAACAAAATAAAATAATAGATTTAGCAGGTAAACCTAATACAATCAATAATACAGTAAATGCCAATAACACTTTCAACCTCCAATTCTTTCTCAATGAAACATGTAAAGATGCCATGAATATTAGTGAATTTATTGAAAACCTTAATATCCAATTAAAAGAGTTAGAAAATGTGGGAAATAATGGATATGTTACAGGAATATCCGATATTATATTGAAACGCATAAAAGGCCTGGAAGTATCAAAACGCCCACTTCATTGCACAGATATGAAAAGAGAAACAATGTATATTCGCGATGAAAATGAATGGAATAAAGATACCGAAGAAAAAACTAAACTAAAAAAATTTGTTGAACAGGTTGCAAGTCAAAATTATAAGAAAATACCAGAATGGTGTCAACAAAATCCTGAATGTAGGGATATGTATCATGAAAAATACGAATATTGTATGCAAATGATGCGACACTCATTGGGTGATTTAGATGAGAAACAAGATAAATTATATGATAAAGTAATAAAAAATATAGCCAAACAAGTAACAGTAGATAAAAATACAATAACCAATGAATGAAAGTGGCCTAGGTTTCGTTTCATTATCATCTAACTAAAATAATGAAAACAAATATAAATAAATAACTTTATAAAACGTAATGACGTTTTATTCTTCACATAAACAGGATAAATTTTTAGAAGACTATGTATTTAAAGGTTTTAAAAATGGCGTATTTGTGGATGTGGGTGCACATGATGGAAGATCCATAAACAATACCCTTTATTTTGAGGAAACAAATCAGTGGACAGGAATAAACGTAGAGCCTATACCAGAAGTATTTAAAAGATTGGTGGAAAATCGTCCAAATACTATTAATCTAAATTGCGCCATATGTAATTCTGACGGAACAGCTGATTTTATATTGAATAAGGGATATACTGAAATGATATCTGGATTGAAAGAAACATTTGACCCTAGGCACATGAACAGAGTCAAACACGAGATTTCTGGACATGGTGGAACAACACAACTAGTAATTATAAATACAAAGAGATTAGAAACTATTTTTGATGAACATAATATTAAACACGTAAATTATTTATCTATTGATGTAGAAGGAGCAGAATTTGAAGTTATAAAATCAATTAATTTTGATAAAGTATTTATTGATGTGATTGGTTTTGAAAATAATTATCGCGATACAAGCATACCTATTATTAAATATTTGACATATAATGGTTATAAGATTATTCATACTTCATTAGATATTATTATGTTACATGAAAAATCTAACTTTATTAAAAAGTAATATAAATATTTTAATGCAAATTAATTATATGAATAACATTTACTATATTACTGTGGCAACAAAACCACATCCCGTATTAGATAAAATAAAAGAGCGTGTTAATAAAAACAATGAGAAAATACATCTCCTAGGTGGTCATGAAAATCGTCAAATTGGTTGGGAGGGGCATCAAAATTTTGGCGTAAAACTACGCGAAGTAAGTGATTTTCTGAAAAACCCCGATCTAAAATCCGATGATATTGTTTTATTTACAGATGCATATGATGTTGTTTATTGTGGAACAAAAAAAGAAATTATTAAAAAGTATTTGAAATTGAATAAACCAATTATATTTGGCGCAGAAAAGCAATGTAATCCGGACCCAAAAAGAGCATCTGAATACACATTTACATCAACAGAATTTCCATATTTAAATAGTGGAATGTTTATCGGTAGAGTATGGGCGCTGCGTAAATGCATATTAGAATACCAGTATAATGACAAAGATGATGATCAACGGTTCTGGACAACACGGTTTTTTGAGAACCCAGATTTGATAGGTTTAGACTATAAGAACGAACTGTTTCTGAACACAGTGGATATGGAAGAAAAGTATTTTTATCTAGATACAGACGATTACATAGCAATTTATAAAGGTTCTAATCCTATGTTTGTTCACGTAAATGGTCCAGTTAAGACTGATTTACTTAAATATTTAAATTTACCCAATTACTTCTCTCGGTAATGTTCAATGTTCAATGTTCAATGTTCAATCTTCGTTAAAACAGTATATTTTATATAAAGACTATAAAATATAGAGTAAAACATTAAAACATTATGCAAATAAAATACGGAAACGCCGATGTTACGCAATTAGCTATTATGAATTGTATGGAAAACAATATAATTATTATTCCAAATGATGCTACAACTCTAGAGTATTTATTTGGGCCTACATCAAATAGTTCTATTAGCGTAAACGGAATACATTACAATCACGATATTTTTATTGATTTTACAACATCAGAAGTCTATGCAGAATACCCGTGCCATGTAAACCAACCAAAGATAGTGGTTTTAATTATTTGTCATTATTCAGATATGAATATGATGATGTTAGAACAATTGAGAAACAATATCTATAAAAAACACAAGGTTCAGTATTATATTGTCGCGTCTAGGTTCTCAGAAACCAATCCAAATTCAATAGAGTTAGACGATGATATTATTTTTGTTAATCAGAAAGAAACCTATTTTAACATCTTAAATAAAACCCTCAAAGCCATGGAATATATTGATAATATATTGAAACTAGAATATGATTTTATGATTCGTACGAATGTATCTACTGTTATTAACGTACCACAATTATTAAAAGAGATGGCCAATCTTCCCAAACAAAACATCAGTATAGGTGGTAATAAAATGCAAATCAATTGGATTTGTCCGGCATATGGTATAAATGACAATCGTTATAATGGACGATGGTTTGTACAGGGGACTAGTATTATTTTTTCTAAGGATGTTTGCCAAGACATCCTTAAAAACCAGCATAAAATAGAGAAAAAGATAGTGGATGATATTTCTTTATTTATGTACTTGGCTAATTTCAATCCAATAGCTTACGAATCTGTAAACAAATACGCGGTTTCTTTTTATGAATGTTCAGAAAGTTTGGACCAGTTGTATTTGATACCCAAAAACTATGCGTTTTATAGAAACAAATCGGAGACAATGAGAGATGAAGATATTATACGCATGCGTTTTCTATGCACTAATTTACAGTCGTAAAATTCCGATTACAATTGTAATAATCGTTACTATTGTTGCAGCTATGGATTAATTTAGAATATAATTTATATAAGATGATTAAAAATGGTTTACATATAAATGACTGGACAGCAGAACAAAAGAAGGCACATCAAGATTTTTTGACATTGAATCCGCATTATGTTGTTTCACATAATATATTTTTATTGAGGGATTTGAGTGGAAATAACCCGGAAAATATACCACCATTGGAAGACGGCGAATATCCACAATTTATGTTAGATGTAAATATGGCAATAAGAATGGGGCCTATATTATTGTCTCTTTATGTAGATGCTAGCGGAACAGAATTTGTATTAGATAGCAACGGTAATCCGATAAATAATAGGTTTTTAAAACAAACAACTTATTCGTATCCTTATATTGATAACGATGGTGTTTATATACAAGCTGTTTTAACTTGCACTTTTGGAGACAATAGTACTATATCAGTTGATGGCTTACATCATTCTATTTTTTGGTATTTCATAAAAGGGATTACCGACCCGAATAATTTACAACCATTTACTTAATTTGAGGGGAACCAATGGAATCAATGGAACCAATGGAGACCCTCTAACCCCTCCTTTTTATTCATATGATTATATAAAATTTTTATTTTACATAATTATAATATTAAAACACTTAAGCTTGGTAAGAAGCAACATTACTTAATGTAAATGCAGGCGCTGATCCTGAACTTGTATAAACGAACGCAAATGTTTGCACAATAACAGAAGCCGAAGAAACACTAATAGCAGACGCACCACCATTAAAATATAATGTATTAGAAGAACCTGTTGTTCCTGTGGCACTTACTGTTACTGCAGACACATAACCTTTATACGTTCCAGATGATATAATTAAGGATGCAACAAATGTTCTGTTGGTAACCGCACTTGGATTTACGTTTAAGAAGTTGGCAGTTATATTTGCGCTGCTCGTTAAAGAATAGTTAAATACAGAGCCTGTGCTATAATCAAATGATGTGGCTCCAGCAGAAGGATTTGCGATTAATTCTGCGATTCTATCAATGTAATTGATACCAGATAGAGTACTACTGGCAGTTGAATATAAGTTACCACCAACATAAACATTACCAGCAACACCCAATCCTGCACCTGAGCCACTCAATACCATTGTTCCTGAGCCAGCACTAGTACTTGCTGTTGTACCTGTTAATGTCATTGAAGAACTTGATATAGCTCCTGTTCCACTTATTGTAGTGATAGCAGTTCCAGGACTAGTTGCACCAGAAGCCATATTATAAAAATTAAATCCCCCGCTACCGCCACCCTTACAATTTACAAAATCGGTTTCACCTTGACCACCAGTATAATTCCAACCCATATATGCACCTTGTGTTGCGCCAGCGGTTATTAATGGTTGATTCCAAGATTGTATAAATAGTCCATTTGATGAATATAAATTAGCAGCGTAAAGATTACCACTTATTCCTGCACCTCCAGTAACTTGTAAAGAACCAGTTGTAGTGCTTGTGCTTGCATTATTAACACCAACTGTTAAATTACCACTTACAAAGCTATGAACTCCAGCTGTATAAGTTAATGTTCCATTTACTGCATTAGACGTTCCACCAGTTAATTGAATTCTGGCATTATAATCATAAGCAGTATTATTTTTAAAATCAATATATGGACCAGCATCAGTAGCATAAGCACCAAGTTCAAGTGAAGTAGAATTGAGTGAAGGTGTTGAAACACTTGTAGTAACGGTAGCTGACCCAGTAACTGTAGCAGTTCCTGTAACATTCAAGGTAGATGTACTTGTTGTAGTATTAATACTAACGTTACCGTTACTGGCAATGCGTAAACCAGTAGTAGCATTAGCCCATGGAGCAATAACAAATCCACCGGTAGCTGACCCCAATGCATTACCCCAAAATAATCCACTATCATTTAGTGCTGTCATGTTATTAAATGATCCAGCATTCAAATAAGGATGCATGTTAACGGTGTTTACTGCGTTTGTTGCGTTATACAATGCCAATGCACTAGTGCTTTGTGATGCTTGAGTAAATGTAGCTGTTCCACTTATAGCAGGAGATGTTATCGTTGGGGTTGTTAATGTCTTACCAGTTAAAGTTTCGGTTCCTGCTATTGTAGCCAATGTACCTGTGGTGGGTAATGTTACGTTTGTGGCAGCGGTTGCCGTAAAAGTTTGTGCAAACGCACCTGCATGCGTAACATTTGCCGCAGTAGTTAATGTAGAACCTTCTGCTAATGTTAATGTAGCGACAGTAGCAGGGGCGGTAAATAGAACTTTATTAATAGATGTAGCAGTAGCGACACCTAATACTGGGGTAGTTAATGTTGGCGATGTCAACGTCTTATTTGTAAGAGTATCGGTACTTGTTCTTGTAACTACATTATCACTAATTGAAGCAGGAAAAGTTAACAAATTAGTACCACTAGTATAAAGACTTGCAATAATAGGGGTTGTTAATGTTTTATTAGTTAATGTTTCTGTCCCAACAAGCGTAGCAACCTGGTTATTACTTGAAAAAATTGTACTTGTTGCCCTAATATTTCCTGTAACATCTAAAGTATAAGTAGGATTATTAGTGCCTAATCCAATATTTCCGAAAACAAACAACCGACTGTTCATAGAAACATCACCTTGGTGAATAGTGCGCCCCAAATTATACAAATTACCGTTCATAGAAACATCTGAACCCACAAACAAACGTGCATTTAATGAAGCGTCAAAGTTTACGTTCAGACGCCCATTTAAACTCATATCCTCAGCAACAATAAAAGTATACTCTGTTGTTGTAACATTTGTATAAACAATATTTCTATTTGTATATTCAAATACATTGAGGCGACCAGCAATAATAACATCATTACCAACAAATAAACGTGAGTTTAATGAAAGGTCGCCTTGTAAAATAGTGCGTCCCAACGTGTATAAGTTACCGTTCATAGAGACATCGTTAGATACAAACAAACGAGCGTTCATGGATACATCGCTACTAACGAACAACCGTGAATTCATGGAGACATCACCATTAACAAACAACCGAGAATTCATGGAAACATCACCTTGAATATAAAGCCTATTGTTCGCTATTATGTCAGACCTTGTTGTTACCGTTCCATAACTTGTTAATGTACCAGAGATATCAGTATTATTACTTACAATATTCAAAGTGCCATCATTAAACGTATTCGTATTGGTATTACCAAAAGTAATATTCCAAGCCTGCATTGTTAGATTAGTATTATTATTACCATCAAATGGAGTTACACCAAGAGTATTACCTATAATATTAGGACCAACTATTCTGAAATTTGTGAATGATGTTGCACCATTTCCGTAAGTAGTAAATCGCAAAGGTCCTTGTTGTCCGTTTACAGTTGTCCCTATTGGGATATAGTAAGTAGATGTAGTAGTACCTACTGCATTTGTAAAAGGTAGTGAAGTAAAAACACCATATATTATTGGTGTCCAACTAGCGGGGCTAGTTGTGTTAGCGCCTAAAATATAAAATGACGCAGGAAATCTACTTGGGGCATCATTTGTAAAATTGAAAGAATTCATAACAATAGCACTGTTAGAAGTCAATGTGCCCCATTCTCCCAAAACTGTCCCTACTCCAGTAATAACCGTTGTAACACCGCCTATAACATACCCGCCTGTATAAGCGTAAACTCCATTAACCTTAAAATAACCGCCAGGTGGACCATTAAATGCACCCCAAAGCGGTTTACTATCTGAAATACTACTTTGTGTTGTAGTCCAATTAATTCCGCTATTTGACCAACCAGCCAATGCTGCATTTACTGTATTTGGGGTATAAGTAGTTGCTGGAGTGGTATATGATAGACCAATGGCTTGCCTAAGTTGCACAGTTCCTAAAAACAAACTGGAATTCATAGAAACATTACCACTAATAGAAACATTACCATTAAATGATGCATCACCACCAAGATTAATCTGTGGGTCGATTGTGTTAATTCTATAATAAAGTCCAGTTCCTGTTGACTTTAATATGTATTTACCTGACCTAGACATTGCATCAATATAGTTACTAGATGCTGTCCATGTAACACCATAATTATTGGAAAATGCGCCGTAAACGTATTGATATTGACCACTTCCTGAAACAAAACAAGGTTGTTGGTAACTTATTGTTGCACCTGTTACAGTAACAGCTGTCCATGTGGTACCATAATTTGAAGAAGTATACAACCCTGTTGCGGAATAAGGCCATACTGAATATTGTCCAGTAGAAGATATAGCACCATACCAGTAATTATTTGCAACGACAGTTGCCTTAATGTACCAATTATTTCCATAATCTGTAGACATGTAGACGTTCTGTTGATTTTGCCCATAAGAAAGTTTTATCATGTATTTTCCATCTGCGGATATACCTACACTACCATATGGATTAAGACCAGGTGCAACTGCAGACGTTGTCCATGTAGCACCATAGTTTGAAGTATAATTAGAACCTACATTTGCTCCCATCATGTAACCATATCCTGAACCACCTGCCATACCAAGAGTGTGATTGTAACCTGTATTAGCAGTTGCTAATGTTCCACCACATGCCTGGAACGATGCTCCATAATTAGAAGAATAAAAAATACCTGGACTAGCACCATTGAGAATATACAAAATATATTGACCGGTATTGTCAATCCATAAAGGATATGCCCCGCCACTATTGCTTATATTCGTTAAACTAGCATTCAATACAGACCATGTAATTCCACCATTATTTGTTTTATATAAACCAACGCCAGCACCACCAGCTGCAACACCAAATCCTGTATCAGAAATAGCAGAATAAACAAATGTCCCTGTTGTAGGAACTCCCGAAGTACTAGTAATAGTAAGTGGACTGACAGCAAATGCTGAAAATCCAGTAGTAAGAGTTCCAATTGAGCTTAATGTTAAATTACCTCCCATAGAAACATCACCATAAACAAATAAACGGGATGCCATAGAAACATCATTTAAAAAGCTACTATTGCTGCTACCACCACCAGTGCTTATTACTGCACCGCCAACATAAACACTACTGCCTGTGGGTAAATAAATATTTCCTGTAACGAATAAACGGTTATTGAATGAGGCATCACCGTTTACATATAAACGGGAATTCATAGAAACATCACCTTGGTGAACAGTGCGACCTAATGTATACAAGTTGCCGTTCATAGAGACATCATTAGAAACAAACAGACGATTATTCATAGAGGCATCACCACCAATAAACAAACGGCTATTCATAGAAACATCACCCTGTAAAATAGTTTTTCCAAGAACATAAATATCTTCATTTAATGAAACATCACCAGATACAAATAAGCGATTATTCATAGATACGTCACCACTAATGAACAAACGGCTATTCATAGAAACATCACCCTGTAAAATAGTTTTTCCAAGAACATAAATATCTTCATTTAATGAAACATCACCAGATACAAACAAACGTTGATTCATAGAGACGTCACCATTAATAAAGAGACGAGAATTCATAGAAACATCACCTTGGTGAACAGTGCGACCTAATGTATACAAGTTGCCGTTCATAGAGACATCATTAGAAACAAACAGACGATTATTCATAGAGGCATCACCACCAATAAACAAACGGC
>Ga0209296_1000093_pt1 | contig 74332 bp, 114 predicted proteins | sample S_130206_EF_Meta_FD_187319 | JGI IMG/M metagenome (GOLD analysis project Ga0209296, IMG submission 187319) | Freshwater microbial communities from Lake Simoncouche, Canada to study carbon cycling - S_130206_EF_MetaG (SPAdes) (version 2) | ecosystem: Environmental > Aquatic > Freshwater > Lake ...
TGTGTCCCTAACAAATGATTTATACCTGCGAGTGCGGGGCAATATCATTGACGAACCCACCCACATACATTTTGACACCGGCAACAATCAATACTTCAATCAGTTCATTGGCGATGACAACAAGTATATACAATTGGCCAACACCGGCAACATCGTGATCAATACTTCCGACTATGCGGGCAACACAGCACAATGGATATTTAATAACTTTGGCACGTTGTCATTACCGGGCAACATGATCATCAGTGGCAACACTAGTGTATTTGGAGCAAATAGAGCATTGATACAACCAGCTGATGATCTACCATTAATAGCATTATCATCAGGAGCAAATGGTGCTGTATCATCCATATGGGTAGAAGATATTGCAAATGTCGGCACTAGTAACATAGCGGCCGTGTATGCTAATCCTGTTCCAGGGTCAGGCAATGTTAGAATAGTAGTAGGACAAAATGGTGTTGGCAGTGGTCCTAATCTATGGGACTTTGATACTGCTGGTACATTGACATTACCAGGTGGCAGCAGACTCAGACCTCTTGGTGCCAACCTGGATATATTTGCCGGTACTGGTAGTTATGTAAACTTGATAACGTCTGATGAGAGCTCTAGTATGGGAGTTGACAACGGTGGTGGCTATGTTGTTACCGCAGGCGGAACTTGGGACTTTGATACTACAGGTAATTTAACAGCTCCTGGCAACATCAGTGCTGTTGGCAACGTCTCAGGTAATAACTTAATTGCCACTGGTAATATTGTTCTCACTGGTAGTTTGGTAGGTAGTGGTGCAAGTCCTGCACCAAACCTGAGTGGATTTAGCTCAATCTCTACCACAGGTGCCACAGGTAATATCAGTGCAAGTGGTAATTTATTAACCGCTGGGTATGTTAGTGCCACAGGCAACGTCACAGCCGGTAACTTTGTTGGTAACGGTGCGGCTCTAACCAATGTGACTGTGAGTGTGGCTGGCAACATTGTTGGCACACAATCAAATGTGACCCTAGTAGCTGGAGCATACTCAACTGTGATTGACAACACCGGTAACTTGACACTGCCCGGCAACACATTCTCTGTGAACTATGCCAACAACACACCGGTGGATGTGGTCACAAGATTTGAGAGCTCGTGGACAGTGCCTGTGGGCAACAGCACTCAGAGTTTCACTGTGACTGCCAGCAATACCTACTACATGTGGGTGGATTGCAATATTCCCAATGGTATCTTGGTGTGGAACGCCACGGGCACTGTTACCAACACCAATGTGCCTGTGGTGGGTTATCAGTATGCCTGGGTCTACAACGGCGGAGGCACACCCATTGACTTTACCAGCATACCCAATCAGTTTATAGGCACTGCCAACACCATAGTTCGTAGCAATGTGGCTCCCAGTTCAACCACCAATAGATTTGACTTTGGCATCAACAACACCAGCGGTGGTAATGTCACTGTGCGTTACGGTTGGATCCAAATCAGTTAATGGATCAACTATGATTATACAAGGTGTTACACTCAACGGCGTCACTGTAATCGATACCACTCCTATTGTGTCTAGTGGACTGCAATTATATCTTGACGCCAGCAACACCACAAGTTACCCGGGCACGGGCACCACTTGGTTTGATCTAAGTGGGCAAGGCAACGATGTTGCGATGCAGAACTCGGGCAGTATTTCGTATACTAGTTCAGGTGGCGGATACTTTACTTTGGTCAGCAATGGATATTTTAGGCGAGCAACCACCACTGGCGTTCCTACAGGCACAAGTGCTTATACCATGAGTGTATGGGTACAGTGGTCGTCTGGAACTTGGCCCGTGTCTGGGGGCATGATCGGTATAGGTAATTCAATTACTACTAATTTAACCAATCAATTCAGGACCACTGGCACTAACACTTTAGTAAACTATTGGTTTGGTAATGACCTAAACGCAACCAGCACAGTTAGTCCTGCATCACAATGGTTTAATGCTGTGGCACAATGGGACGGGACCACTAGAAAAATCTGGGTCAATGGAACACAAATTGCGTCTGCTGGTGCCACAGGACTCAATGTGTCATCAAGTCTACTACAAGTTGGTGCTACCAATACAGGCGGTGCTGAACCACTCAGTGGCAGGATTGGCCAGGCTCTGATCTATAATCGTGCGTTGACATCAACAGAAATTCAACAAAACTATAACACAACAAGATCAAGATACGGAGTTTAAACTCTTGATATGTTTGCACTCGCCCGCTTGCCATTTTGATGCAGGGCAGGTGCAAGTCCATGAGCCTCTATCATTGGTTACAGTATAAACTGCACCTTTGCTACCCGGAATCTTATGAGTTTCGCCAACCAAGACCAGTTCCTCCCGAGGAAAGAATCCCCAGATGTTGTTGACTTCTGTAAATTTGCGACCCGAAGCCTTGAACCGGTATGGAGTGCCCATTTCTTGGATCTCACCGGTGCTGGACTTAACATAGCCATACATCTTGTCCTTTGAATCCGACAAAAAGTATACATGATTGGGCATGTCAAACTCTGTCGCCCACTCAGTGATCTCTTTAAACGCCTTCACGGTTGTACTCCCTAACTATTTTAACTAGTTTATCTCGGTGCATAATGATAGTATCTACCACATGAGTGTAGGCTAGTGCATCGTGTCCGCCAATATGCCATTCATACTCGCCCATAGGAGTGTAGCCAACTTTATAGTCATAGATGCTGGCTACTGTACCATCCTCAAACTTTAACTTCCACTCGCACGTGACCTTGTCCATATCTCTATCGTTAGGGCCCACATCGGGCTGGCCAAAGATTTCGCATAGCTCTGCAAATGTAATAGGGAACTCGCCCTTTAATCCAGTCATGTTAATGTTGGCACCATTGGTAAACTTCATTATCTCTCCAAGATCACATAGTCGCCAAAATAGCGATCAAACACTTGCACAAGGTTTTCATAATTGCCTGACTTCATTTCTGCAATAATCATGTCGCCATCTAGGCCTAGCTGACGAGCATACTGCCCAGCCTGGCCCATTAAAAAGAAAGCATTGCCTTGCGGGCCTGTTAGATCAATTACTGGAGTGCTATCAACCCGGTCTCTAATCATGACAACTCCAATTCTTTTTCTAGTGTAATAAAACCGTCTTCAATACCGTCTTGCAATTCACAAGTTTCAAGACTGTATTCGTGTACCAAGATGCGGCCCAATCTGGTTCGTTCATTTGGAGTCAAGTCTGCAATCTGATCGGCAATTTTGAGTAATTTTTCTGTGGTAACCATATCTGCTCCTTCTGTTAATAAGTGCTGGTTTTTATTTAGAGTCAAAAACTAGCAAAAAGCGACTGCAAGTTTCTGGGGTATCAAGGCTCCCCAAGGATCGCACGACCCCATTACAGCCTTATCCTGCCATTACTGGGCCAAGCGATGCTGGCAACGCAATGTTGAGTATTTCACAAACATCTGCAAAACCACATTGGCATTCCATACCAATATACTCAATGTCGTCGGCTTCGAATTCTGCGTAGTTGTCATAACCCATGTCTTCGCAGATGGCATCTGCTGTTTGGATCACATGATTTTTTCTGTTATAAGCCATTTTTGGTTCTCCTTATCTGCTCAAGTTCATTACACGACCTTGGAACTCGCTAAACGATACTCTCCAAGGCACAAACATTTCAATGCCAACACGGCCCTTGTCTTCACTATCACTCCATGAATCACGGGTCACACGGATCTTGTAGGCTTGGTAACCTTGCTCGGTACTGTGAGCGTCAATCACTTCACCTTCGATAAAACAGTCTTCACGGCCTTTAAGCGGTTTAAAATCGTATGCTCGAATATAATCGCCTTTTTGAACTTGTAATGTAGTCATTTTCTGCTCCTTTATTTTCACTATACATATATTATAGCAAATAGGCCATTTTGGGTCAACCGTTTGGACAGCCCACAAAAAACCCCCTGTTACGGGGGTTTACGGTGTTGTTTTTATGCCACATCCGCCAGGCTTTTTTCGTGTAGCATGTGAGCCAGATTCAAGGCCAAACTTGCGCCAAACCAGGCCATTCGCTTCTCTTCTGGGGTGCCAACGGACTCCAGCATTGCTGTAAGATCTTCGATACTGGTTGGTGTGGCAAACATACCATTCAACGGAATTGGATTTGACATTATGCAGTCTTCAAGGTGTTGACTTCGTCAATTTCAAAATTGTCGCCCTCTACCGGCTCACCAAGATCTATCTCACCTCTGAGCACCTGGTCTATAGCCTCTTCCATTGACTCAGCTTCCACCACCACCCGATAGGCCACTGTTTCACTGCATAAAATTTCAAATTTAGACATAAGCAACCTCCCAACGGGCAATACGGCGTTCAATTTCAGCTTCAAGAATCATCATTATTTCTGTTTCTATTGCTGTACGAGTTGTTGAATTTTGGAAAGTTTCGAACAGGCTGTCAATTTCTTGCACAGGCATGTTGCGAACAATTTGACGATAGTCAATGTTACGATACTTGGACATATTATCTTCCTTCAAAATAAACATTAAAAGCCCGGGCATTCGTTTTAAGAGTACCACTATTCCTGCGGTGCGGGCCACGAAACACCACACGGAATTTATAACCCAATTGCTTCAACCGAGGACGAATAGATTCTAACTGATCAATTGGTATCATACGCATCTCAGGATTAGCACCTAGCATGGTATAGATATCTGCAAACCCAGCAATAAACGATTCTGTTTTAAGTGCTTGAGGAACATACGGCATCTTATTCACCATCGTATGACAAGTGAGCATGCTTACGATTCCATGCCTCACGGATTTTTCTAGCTTCTGCTGTGCTGAGTTCTTCAGTTTCAACTTGAGCGCCGACCAAGTGTACCATTGCCTTGTTTGGCACTTTGATTTTAACTACACGAGTGGTCTTTTTAAACGGATTTTCATCGCGTACCTGAGCAACATAAAATGCTTCAAGTTCCTTGGCACCGTTGGCATGATCCAAACGAAGCAGTTCTTTGGCTGCCGCTGATTTGCTATAAACATCACCAATAATACGCATATGAACTTCTTCGCCCAGTGCTACCAATTGGTCAACACGTTTTTGGGTTGTGGCAGTACGGAATTTCATAGTGCCATCTGCTAAACGGCTGTAACCTGCGTAAATAATTGCGTCTTTCATTTCGGCTCCTTTTTGTTTACTATAGAACTAGTATAACAAATCGGGCATTTTTGGTCAACCGATTAGCCAGCCCTGCCCAGAATGTTCATGTAGCCAGTGGTAAAAAGGGCGGTCAAATGTTAGTGTCCACTTACCATTAAATCCCAAGTAACTTGTGGGGTTATTATTATCATGATCATTAACGTATTCAGCTAGATAATCATATTTAGGTATTAATTCAATATTATCTATGGATAATCTACGGATAATAACTGCGGTTTCATATTCTAAAGTATAATGTTTATTGGACATTATAACATCAATATTAATCAAATCCATTAATGGTAGATAATCATTGATGATTATTGAGCTTGATAATCCTGGATAATCATATTCTGTACCGTTAACGATTACTTTAGCTGTAGGATTACCCACCGGTTCTAATTCAATTATTAGATTTAACCTAGAGTCAATAGCCTGCAGATCGGAATAGGTCTTCATATTGGGGTAGGTAAGTTAAAATACTATTACCACGACTGGCTTCTAGTCGTTGTAAATAATATACAAGATCCGGTAACCTGTGGCTTTCGTCTGCAGCAAATTCAAGATAATTCAAATAACTTCTAGCATCTTGCACAATTTGTTCCTGAGCTCGATTTGGATCTCGAGTGTTGACGATTTGTTCACTGTTATTAACTAGGTGTGCGTCAATCCATGATTTTAGATTTTGAATTGCTATCTCACGTTGATATTTGGGCAACACACTGATTCGAAAAAATGCAGGGTCATCAATAAAATTACAACTTTCTACAGCCGTGCCGTGTTGCCAGGCATAATCATACACTGTGGTCAACTCATGCACAGTCAAACAAGTGGGAGTGATTCTAAGTTGAATTAACCAGTTGTGTTTGTGCCCTAATGCGGTCCAGCGATCTAATAATTCTTGAGTCTGGGCCTGCTGACTAGGATATCGCACATAGTCGTTGACAGGTGTAAGAGTTTCTACGCTCATGCCTAGATGCACTTGTTGAAATTGCGTTAACAACGCAACCACCGAATCTGACCACACAGTGAGATTAGTGGTGAACCCAATGGAGATGTTTTTAGCTAGGTCACTATCAACCAGTGCTGATAATATTTTTTTAAAGCCTGGAGTGATTACCGTTTCACCACCGAGAAAATGCAAGTATTGTAGATTAGGGCTTGATGTTAAATCCGTGACAAATCGATTTAACAACTCCGGATCATCGCACCAGCTTGCTGGTGGCACCTGATCAATTAGGCCTATACGTTTAAATTCTGTGGCCAAGGTGCTTGAGCTTTCAGGATTGCAAAACACACAGGCACCATTGCAATAGTTACCTAGATCTATTTGCCAATCAGTCACAGTGCGAGTGGTGATACCTTGATTGTTATTGCTGTAGTCAAATGCCGTGCGTAATGGTGAACTGGCTAGACTTTTTTCAAAGTATTTGTCTTGTACTCCAACTTTGAGCAATTGGCGTTGTCTACCGCTGGGTTTACCGTGCTGTTCCATCACATGGCAATCATTACAAATTGCAGGTGCGGCTCCTTGTAACAATTCTGTTCTGACCCTGGCCATGTGTGTTTGAAAATATGTTTGCGGTGACACGGTTTTTATGTTGCGAGTAAAGTCAACCCGGGTACCACCATCTTTGGCCATCCATCTACATGGTTCGTAGGTGCCCGAGTTTGTAATTCTCATGTGAAACCACGGGCTGGAGCAGAATGTTTTATCGAAACTCATTAATCTCTTTTTGTAATAATCCTGTCGGCCAAGCCGTATGCAACTGCTTCCTCGGCACTCATAAAGTTATCACGTTCCATATCCGCAGTGAGTTCTTCAAAGGTTTTACTAGCGGTATTGTGCGTAACGTAAATCTCTGTTAGGTATTTTTTCATTTTAAGTATTTCTTGTGCTTGAATCTGGATATCTGTTGCTTGCCCATGTGTGCCTCCGCTGGGTTGGTGGATCATGTGTCGGGCATTGGGCAGAATCAACCGCTTGCCTGCGGCTCCGGCTTGTGCTAAACATGATCCCATACTACATGCTTGTCCCATTACTACTGTGCTCACATCGGGTTTGATAAAGTTCATGGTATCATATATGGCCATCCCGGCCGTCACTTCGCCACCACCTGAATTAACATACACATATATATCTTTGTCTGGATCTTCACTTTCCAAAAACAGCAGTTGAGCCACAATAACATGACTCATTTCGGTACTAATTGCACCATTGATAAAAACTGTTCTATCCTTTAACAACCTGGAAAAAATATCAAATGATCTTTCCCCTTTTGCTGTCTGCTCAATCACCATTGGAACTAAATTCATAATTTTACTTTCTATACATAAATAAACATACTAAACATAAACAAACCATTATGCCAAAAACACTTACAACCGCAGATTTTATCAATAGAGCCAATAAAATACACAATAATTTTTATGACTATTCACATGTAGTATACACTAACATGCACACTAAAGTCAAGATTATTGATCCAGAGCTAGGAGAATTTTGGCAAGCACCTTTAGGGCACATCGGACAAAAACAAGGGCACCCGGGCCGCCGTTATGTAAAAATGGCCAACAAACGACGCAAACCAATAGAAGTATTCATACAGCAATCAAGAGAAAAACACGGTGTTTTGTATGACTATTCAAAAGTTGTTTATACCACCGTTGATACTAAAGTATGTATCATTGACCCAGAGTATGGAGAATTTTGGCAAAGCCCATATCAGCACCTAAATTCGCACGGTTGTCCGGCTAGAACTGCGGAAAAAAAGTGGGTCATACATTATGATCATATTATACCGTTGTCTATCTTAAACACAGCAAATAGATCATTTAACAAATGGTATATCAGTCGTCCATTATATAAATTTCTTAACAGCGATATAAATTTAAAACCAGTTACTGCAAAGTTTAATTGTGACAAAAGTGATTTTGTTACTATTAATGGAAAAAAAGTTTCTGCTAGTTCTGTTAGAAACAATTACAATATCATAGCTCATCTAATTAGTAAGCTATTAAATGTTGATCCTACAAAAATTATCAAAGAAGATCAACAATTTGTCAATGACTACTTTGGGATTAGTGATAAGTAAACTATATGCGTGATATTCTAAACTTACTTGATTCTATACTAACCGAAGCCGCCGGCGGCATGAGCAAAAGATGGCTGGAAAGCCAGCAAAGTCCCATCTACTTTTTGGATGTCCAGGGCAACAGATACACCATAGACAATCTAGTATTATTTCCATTAGAGCAACCCGTTTTACCCGTGGCCGAGCTTGGTGTTGAAGTTGAAGACACTATCACTCAGATGGGGCTGACTCGGCAAAATATTACATTTGTAAATCGCATGCCGGCCAAACAAGGTGCAGGTATGCTTATCATCATGAAAGACCAAAACGGTAAATTGTTTCCGTTTTTCAAATTTTTTCCTAAACGTGAAATGGACCCCTTGGGCATGCACTATAGTCCAGCGGATTTTGAAAGAGAAACAGGTCTAGCTTGGCAACAAACTCGTGTCACTGGTACAGGTAAAGATCGCAAAGAAGAAGTTATCAGCCGGATTGAACTAAAACCAAAACAAGCTGTGCCTACTAATACTAATTTGGCCATTTCGTCTGTGCCTGCACAGTCTTACACCAAGCTGGCCTCAGATCCCAAAGTAGGACCTGAACTGGCACAAAAATTGCAAACATTGCTGAAGAATACCCTCAACGGCAGTACAGAACCTGTGCCAGGCTTGGTTCCTTACGAGCGAGATATCAGAGTAGACTTTGGAGAAGTAGCCGCTCCTTTGGGTCTAGTGGCTGGCGCTCACGTGGGAGGTAGTTACAGTAAGGTTCAAAACGAACTGTTAGGACCTTTGGGTGTGAGTTGGGGCTCGGCCAATCAGGTTTTTTACCCCGACGCTGGCAACGAACCATTATATGACAGCCAGATCATGTGGCCCAATGGTGAAAAACTACGTATCAGCAACAAGGCCGAAGGCAAAGGCGGAGCCGCCAGCACTACTAGTATTTTAGAAATCATAGACAAATATCCCGAACGCTTTAGCAACGAAGACAAGGCCATGCTGGCGCCAGACGGTAAGTATGGAGATTTTGTTACGGCGTTGAGAACCATTGCAGGCGCAAAAGGGTATGAAGGTCCAGTCAAGTTGGCGCAGGAATTTAAATATATTGATTCCGCTGATGCAGAAAACGCCCTGGAAAATCTTGCGGCCAAGACCAACGATATAAATTTGTTAACACCAAAGCTACAAGAGATTGTCAATGATAAAAGCATCTTTAATGCACAAACAGACAAACCCGACTACAAGGTCTGTTATAATGCAATTGCAAGTCTAGCAAGACTTGTAGTCAAACATCTCAATGCCGACATTGGTCTGACCACAGAATTCTTCAAGTTCATGTTGAGTCGTGCTAACTTGATCCAAGTCAATCAGTTCACAGAACGGAAAGATGATGGTGTGGCCTTCAGCAGATTTGATGTGATATGGCCTCCAAATTTCACAGGCAAGATCAAGTTCAGTGCAAGTGATTTCCAAAGCAATAAAAAAGCCACTTCACGCTTGGCGTTTAGTGTGGGCAACGAACGAGCCACCAAGACCAAAGATGCCGACACACAAACACAAGAACCCAATACTGGGATTGCTGATCCAGAAAAACTAGATGCAGTCACTCAACAAAGAAGTGGTGTCACGGCCCGTGCTGGTGGTGTTGATCCTGAGAAATTAGGCAGTGAAAAAACTCTTGGACGCAAACGTCAGAAATAAAGATCATGAGAGCTCAAGAGTTTATTGCCGAGTCCGCCCAAGTTGAGCGTAATGGTATAACACTTGACTACCAGTTCAGTCCTGATCAACAAAAATTAAAGATTGTTGCATCGAGCAACGGTCGGCAACTAGGGTTTGCCGATTTTCAAAACTATGGGCCACTTGATCAACCTCAATACAAAGGTGATCAAGTTGAAGTAGATGAACGCTATCGTGGGCAGGGTATCGCTACTATAATGTATGACCTGGCTCGGGAGTTGGTAGGACAAATTTATCCCAGCCCGTCACAGACTGCGGATGGTGAACGATTCTGGAAGGGCAAACCGGTCTGGGAAGAATAAAAAAGCTCCGTAACGGAGCTTTTTTGTAAATGCTGTGTAGTTAGTTACCTGACATTTTTTTCAAATAATTACCTAATTCCTCATAGCCGCCATGTGCTGCAGAATTTTTTGACCCGGCTGGATAGTGGTTCCACTCACCATAACGATCAACATTGATCTTTCCCTTGGTAGGATGAGTTAGTTCTGCACCGTAGGTGCTTTTGCGGTGGTCTAGGCCATGTTGCTTGGCCAGAGAGGAGAGCTCCGACTCTTCGTTAACTCGGCCTGCTAACTTATTGTATTCTTGCCGTAAGTTAATACCTAAGTCGTCCATAACTTCAGTAGTTGGAGGATTTTGGATTAGGTTGTGCAGTAACCACCATTCTTTAAGTCCTAATTCCATACTTTGATAGAATGCTTTTGCTGTTTTTTGTAGGTCTATAATATCATCTTCGCTATAACCGTCTTGTCCGGCTAACTTAGAGAGATTATTAGCATAACGAGCAAAAATTTTTGCTATTTGCTGATTTGTCGATTCTTCGGCTTCTTTGATAAGTTCTATATATTTTCTGAAAAATTCTGTGCTCATACCAATTTCCTTTTTTGATGTATTATTTATGTCAGTAAGTCAAATGCGTTGTAGTCTTAAAAGGACGACCATAAGCCGCATATTCCAACTGCTTGAGAATTTTCTGTTTCATCTGACGCACTTTTATATGGTCATGATCCCAATCAAACGCAGTTAAAAATTTGCAGTAGCTTGTACTCTTGTGGCGCTTGGCTCGCATGCTGTCCATGTACCGGCGTATTTCTACTGGATTATAGCCAAAGCGGTCCAACATGTCGCAGGCAATGTTAAAACTGAATGCGCCCATTTCATCTCTGTGACCATAGTATTCTTGGTCCTGGCGTTGCTTGTGATAGTGTGCTGTGCTTTCGTAGCCAGGAATCAATTTGAAATTTCTACTGCGATACTGGCGCATGTGAATCATTTCGTGCAGGATAGTATCAGCAAACAAACTACACAGTTTGGTCCAACGATATTCAGTCATTCCAATTTGTTCAGTGTCGGGGTGATAACTCAAGACTATTTCCATAAAACGAGTATAGCCTGCTTGGTCTCGGTCACTGTAGTAAGTGCCGCCCATGTAGACCAACTTGGGATTGTGTTTTGCGTCTCGTTGAACTCGAACTACTTTGACTGGTAGTTTAGATTTGATGTGCGAACTTAGTTTTTTTTGTAACAATCCAACTGGTATTTTTTGGCCAACAATATCACGTCCAGCACTGTACAACATACTGTACAAGTTATTGCGATCTAGCTGACTCCAGTTAAAATCTTGACGCATTTTGCTCTCCGATTGGACTAGGTATTTAGTGCAAAATACCTAAAAATTAGTCAAAAAAAAGCTCCGGTTGACGGAGCTTTTTATGCGTTACAACCGATTACTTAGCTACTTTATCTTTGGCTACTTTAGCAAAAGACTTGGTAAACTCTTCAGTCTGAGTTTTAACAATAGCTGTAATAGACTCAAATGCTGCCAATTGAGCACGAACAAAATCAGTAGTGTCGGCTGTTAATGCAACCAAAGTCTTGCTGAGTTCTTTTGGTTCTACATAGCACAAGATAGCCTGTGTGTTCTTTTCAGCTTGATCAATGAACTTGACTGGGTTTAACGCTTCTTTGAATGTTTCAAAATTAAATTGTTGCATGGTAAATCTCCTTGTTGGACAATTTGTAGGACCCTCACAAACCCAACTATTTGGCATTTGCTGTCCTGCAATATTATTTATCTATTATGTGCGGTTGCAACATTTTTTGCAACCTTTTTGGTAAAATTGAGGTAAATAAAGGTGTAGTTCGCGATACGGACATATCCAACTACTCTAACAGTTTATAAGGAACTATCAGCATGACTCATATTTATAAATCCACAAAGACACTACCATATGTTTATATGTGTCAGGAAAAAAATAGCCCATATTTCTACATTGGATATCGTTGGGCTAACTATAACCCATCAACAGAAGATTTTGGTAAAAAATATTTTACCTCAAATAAGTATGTAAAGGAAAATTTTGATAATTTTGAACATACAATTATAGCTGAATTTTACACAAAAGAGGATGCGTATGCATTTGAATCACAGCTCATAAAAGAAACCAGATCCGATTATCAAATAAACTATCTAAAATCTAAAAAAATTATAGGCACTTTTTATCCAAGGCCTAAAATTAAAATTAACAGCGAAGAGAAAATATGTGCGTTACCAGGTTGCGGAAAGATTCATACTAATTGGCGCATGAAATGTTGCTGTAAATCACACCATTATGCTTACGCTGGCATGAAAGCGCATCAGACTACTTCCGAAGTGTAGCCAAACCTACAGATTTTAAAATACAAATATACATCCAACCAATATCAAATTCCCACCATTTGGTACTGAATCTAGGACTGGCACCATCTGCGTGGTGATTATTATGAAGTTCTTCGCCGCCAATCCAAACAGCCAATGGCCATAGGTTGCGTGATGTATCTTTGGTATCTGTATTTCGATATCCCCACCAATGACTAAGGCCGTTAATAACTCCAGCCGCCCACAGTGGAATCCATAGCATCTGTACACCCCAAACTAGCCATCCCCATAGACCAAATAAACACAGATCTATAATTAACATAAGCAGAATACCTAACGTATTATATTTTTTGTATAAATGACGCTCAATCCAATCGTTAGGAGTGCCTGTGCTTAATTGTGAGATCATTATGCGATCTTTGGCCGCTTGTTTGTAAAGAAATACACCGCCAAACAGCACACGCCAAATTCCATAGATTTGTGGACTATGTGGATCACCGGGTTGATCTGACTTTTGATGGTGTTTTCTGTGTACTGCGACCCATTCTTCGGTGACCATTGCTGTGGTCAGATACAACCAGGCTCGCATGGCATGTTCTACCACCGGGTGGAATGTAACTCCTCTGTGTGCTTGACTACGGTGTAGGTAAAGGGTAACACAGGCTATGGTGATTTGAACCATCACCAAGGTTGATAAGATTATATACATCATTTACTTATCCGTACATCTCTTGGTATAAAAACTGGCTATTTTGTAAAAATGTATGGTAAACATTGCGTTGTTTGATGCCGACCTCGGAAGCAACGGTAGCCCAGCTTGGAGGATCTAAGTGCATGTTTACTTCACTGTCGCCCAAGATACTACGTGGCAATAGGCCATGTTTTTGGCACAAATGTTGTATGGGTTTGTTCCAGCCAAGACAATGCATGAACAACTCACTGTAGTTACGGTTGCGGGCCCAAACTATGGCTTCTTCTAACATGGCATTGCCAATACCCTGGTTGCGATGATCCGCATGAACAATTATACCAAACTCCACTGTGGTCGTGTTAATTTTGGCAATGTGAACAGTTCCTAGCCAACCAGCACAATTTTTTGCCACTAAAATTTCGTGTTGGGTTGGCTCGGCTTCTATACGTTCTATCAAGCGTTCTATTAGGCCCGTACCGCTGGCCACACCAAAATACAGTTGTTGAGTGTCAACGTCCTGGGCGTTTAGCCAATCTCCGTATCGATAACGATCCGTTTTAGCTAGGAATTCTGTGGTGAACATACTACTACTTATATGCGGCCTTGGCTTCGTTAAACTTGCCGTTACGGGCCAGGTGTGCAGAGTGGCTGGCTTGTTTAATGTCTTGGATTGCAGACCAAATAAATTTTAAAATTTTCATGACGTTAACTCCAGTAAATGTGTTTGCTGTTACCTAAAATCCGCGTTGCTTTTGCTTGGGCAGATATTTCCATTGCTTCAATAAATTTGTTTAATGCCTGATGAATTATTTTCATAGTGTTCTCCCACAGATGCCACGATTCAGGTACCGCTGTGCCAAACGCTCTGCTTCGGCCACTGACTGTGGATTTTTGCCGGTAATATAAGCATCCAGTCCGGTGCTTACACTGTCTTTGATGCTGAAAAACTTTTTGAGTTTTTGTAATAGTTTTGACATTGTGTGTCTCCTTAAATGGTAAAGATCATGAGAATAAAAATTATAAAAAATACAATTGTTGCGTGTTTTTCTTGTTTTGACATAGTTTATTCCTCTCAGTGTTTCTACTGAGATATTTACCTGGCAACGCAATAGATAATATTAAAGTTTAATGATCAAAAATTACTAAATATTCAACAAGGAGAATTATTATGTTAGAATTTTTTAAGAAACTTTTTGGCTCCGTGCCAGCAGAAACACCGGCACCTTACAAGGTAGAAGCACCTGTGATCAAGGTTGATGAGTTTCCGTTTCCAGAAGCTAAAGCGGTAAAGAAACCTTCGGTTAAAAAACCAGCTGTAAAAGCCAAAGCACCTCGTAAACCACGAGCTCCCAAGGCTTAATGTTGTACAAAGTATCGTATCAACCCAACAACATCAATAACAACCAGGAACACGGAGTTGGCCATTAGGCCAAAACTCCTTCTGGTATAACAGGCCCAGGCACTGGCACAACAGCCTACAATAAAAATTGTATAAAGCGGTACCACCGGAATCGCAGGTACTGTGGCCGCAAATATCACAGCCGACGTCACACTGCATGCCCAGGCAAATACTTCAGCACAGAATCTAACACGATTGGATTTCCAATCTTGTCGAATATAATTCCAAAAATTGCCTGCACCAACAAAAATAAAATCCATTATTCACAATTCCAAGTTAATTTAAAAATAATTGCATCTCTAGGGTCTTCAAATCTAAACGCAAATCCTTCAGTTGATTGCCACCCATGCACATGATATCTACCTGTGCTCACATGATTGTTGCACCAATCGTACAATGCTTGAGGATAAGGCCTGTGGTTTTGTAATATATAATCCCAACTGACCACACACTCGGTCCAATCAGGCGGCGGCCACGCTTGAAAGTTTATCATCTACCAGTCCTAGTTCCACAGCACGATTGTAGACCTGCTCGCTGGCTAGGTTTTTACCTTTGGATTCACATTGTATATCAAACTGGTTCCAGAAAGTCAAGGCCCAATCAGTGGTTGCTTGATTCCAGTAAAAGTCTGAATGCGCCCTTAGTTTTTGTTTCTTATGTCCTGCTTCAAGTAACACTGCACGGTCAGGGGCTTGGGTTACATCATGTCCTGTAAGAACATCTTCCCGACTGCAAGAGTAATGAAGAGCAGGCCTAACACCGCGCCAACTATCAACAACTCTTTTACAACGGTCATCTCCGGCGTTGATATACTCGCCCTCGCGGATCCAGTGATGATGAATGTCCAAGACAATAGGAACAATATCAGAAATGCTAATGCAATCATTTAACCCCCATGAGTTTTCTTCGTTTTCAATTGTAATACAACTGCGGGCCTCGGGTGAGAGCCTGCCGTAGGTGTCTCGTAAACCTTCGGGACCGCGTTTACCCGAGATGTGTACGTTGATTTTAAAATCCTGAAAGGATTTCCCAAAGCCCATCCATCTGGCCATATCCGCATGATATTCAAACTCCTGTATTGATCTTTCTACAATGCCCGGGTTCTCACTAGCCAACACACAAAACTGTCCTGGATGAAAACTTAACCTAACATCTAAACGCCTAGCAGTTTCGCCAATAGGAGCAAAAATCTTCTCCAGGTGATTCTGCACATCAGTCTGTTTCCACCAGTTAATCCATGATGGTTCAGTATAGCCCTGCAACATCTCACTACCTAAGCGAACCATTCTGCGATTAGCGGGCAACGTGGCCACACGTTCAATCATCTTGACAGCTGCCGAGGTATTGTGATTCATAATGTCCCACTGTCGCTGTTCAGCTTCAGCTGGATGCTCACGCAACCAACGCATGGTAGTTGACCGCCCGTTAAGGTCTCGATCCACTGCATTGACTTTCATGCCGCCACATTCGGACGGATCATTTAGCCATTTGCAACAGAACCCAATACGCTTTAGTGTAGTCATACAAGTATTATATGACAAAATGAAATTAATGTCAATCAGGTGCTAGAGACAAAACGGCCTGCAGAGTATCAGTAGATATATTGTCTAAATTAACCAAATTTGGATCCAACTCACCTGTATGATCCACGATGACCCACTGTATCTGATCATAATCCTTAACAGCTTGATGTATGTGATTACGATGATGGTGTGCTTTGTGTGATAGTAACCGATCTGGATTTGGCTGTAATTCGGTCAGGTCAAATCCAAATAGCAGGACAATATCACTAGTAGTGGCGGCCAAGTGTACGGCCACGATTTCTTCTTGGCGATCAACATCGTGTACAAATGCCCCTTCATATAGTCGAACATCGTCGGGTCTGTTTAGGCTTGTGTATACCGAGTTAGGTATATAAAAATTACAGTTGTGTTGAAAGTTACGTTTGGTTAATTCATCTGCTTTACTTTGATCATGACAAATCACATTGTCAGTTTGCCATGCTCGCCATGTACGCCAGCTTCCCCAAAAGGCACCAAGACGTTTAAGTTCAGCAATATCTACAGCGGGATCTGCTGTTGCTGAATCTGCTAGTACCCAACTAATGTTCATTCGGCACTCTTGAGTGTTTGCCATCGATAAGCGCCTAAACATACCCATGCAAACACACGGTCAGCACCATGATTGGCGTTGAACACTATATCACCTTTATTTCCCGACCATCCTGGAACTTGTGTAGCATGACTGATTTTGTGTAGGCCTACTTGTAATTTTTTCACAGTAGTTAATCCATCAGTGTTGATTTCAATCTGTGGTTCACGATTAACTCCAATAGTAACACTTTGTTCTCTATTGGTGCCAAAGTAGGCCTGATTTAGTTTATGCTTACCAATCACTATGCTAACTTCTTCGTCCCACACGCCAAGAGCTTTTTCTGGTGCCTCTGTGTTTACTCCCAGACGTTTGTTTAATACTGTAAGAGTATTGTTGTTAAACTTGGCTTCTCCACTAACTGATAGATTTTTTAATGTGCCCACTGATTGTAAACTAGATTCTGTGACTGTACGAGTTAATTGATTTCCAGCAATAATTGTTTGTCCATTGACTGTAACCTGATCAAAATCAATACCATGTTCTTGTATTTGTGTGACCACTTGGTCAACTAAATTGTTATTCCATGATTCAGTTAATTGATCTAAAGTTTTTTGACTGATGTCGGCTGCCAGAGCTGTCCAAGACAAATTATCAGTATTAATACTTCCTGTGACCACAAGATTTTGTACTCGCAGTGAATCTACCGCTTCAATACTATTAGCGGTTAAACAATTTTCTACTACCACACCATCTTCTAATACAATTAACTCGCACTTTGTAGCTTGGTCAACAATGCCTGTGCTAGTAAAGTTTTTTAATATTGAGTCAGTAAACAACGCCATACGTGCATCAACTTGATTTTTAATTGCAGGCCCAATATCAATTGCACTCAACCTAGCAACAGTTTCTTGAGCCACAGTCTGATTGATCATACGTTCAACACGTTGGGTCCATACTGGATCGGCACATATTTGATCGACTAATTTGTTTATATTGATTTCAACTGCCTGTTCGACTAGTTGCTGAACTAAATTTGGATCAACTGTTATTCCAATATCAGCCATGTTTTCTCCTAGTATCTAAAGTTACACAATGAAAACCGCCACCTAGTGTACGACTATGACTTAAGGTTAGTGGAATACTATCAATTCCTTTGGACTTTAGTATTGTAATTAGCTGAGTTTGTGCGGCATCTATAATAACTGTTTCTGGGTCCAATACTAACATATTCATAGCTATCCATTTGCTTGCATACGGATATTGATAAAAGTCTTGTGCTACAATTTGATCTTCAGTTACCCAAATCTTTTCCCAATCTTTTAGTGCCGTAGGACAGTTTTTTTCTGTAACTCTGCTGGCATTGAGCATTACTAGTCCTTCACGTAAGGGAGTGATAGTTGAATCAATATGCACACCGGCATAAAAATTACAAAGTTCAATTGTGATCTTAGGAAATTTACTGCATAGCCATTCGTGTGCCGCACGGTTACCGCTTGCTGATTCTAAGAATAACCAAGTATCCCCCAAGCGACATATATTGGCCGCATCCAACGTCATATCTTGATCTCTAGGCATAGTGAATACCTCGCGAGCTTCTTCTATTAGTCTGGTATAGTTTTTACTTTCCTGATTGCGGCAAGGATACATCATATTACAATCAACAACAATGTCGCCGGCAATTAACATACGATCTCTAGGACAATAGTTATACATTCCTTGTTCCGCTACAAAATCCATTGGTTTGGGTCTGTAAACTGCGGCACCATAACGCAATAATGTTTCTGCCAGATTATCTAATTCGCAATTAGCTTTATCGATAATAAATTGTGGCACTGGTCCGCTAGGTGCTGGAGTTTCAGTCCATAAACTGTTGCGAGCTTCTTCAGCAAACACAGGATCTGTCATAGGCCAGTTGGCATTGGTAGCAGTACCTACAATAATAGCTTCTAAAGGATCCCACTCATTGCAACTATTAATCATCGACATGTCCGGTTATTTGTAGTGTGTATCTTGGTGTCAATCCTAAATTGGCTGCCATGTGTGGAGTGTCATAGGCCCATTCAACTGTGGCACCGGCTTTCCAATCAGTATAGGGTCTACTTAAACTTTCAAAATAATGTCCAGGTTGCCAGTCTTCTAAAAATACTATAGCACGACGGATAGTGTGTTCTTGGCCTTTGAGATCAAATAAGTCAATGTATTTTAAATATAAATCACCGTGTGTAGGCAACACTGTTCCGGTGTTCATTCTATAATAACTGGTGCCAACGTCTTTCCACCCTTGACCAGTAAAAATGTCTAGGAAACGTTGATTCCAGCTGGGTTGTGGACTGCGCATGTCGCACATGTCTCCAGTGAATCGATTGGCATACCCTTGAGTTAACCATTGCTGAGCTAGTGCAATATCATTAAATGATTCATTGATATAGTTTAATGTTTTGTACTCGTTATTCCAAAAAGGATACAGTTGATATCGGTGTATCATGTGCTGGGTCATATTTTATTGATGCCTATGTTTTTATAATTAAATAACTTCATATGAATATTCCATTAGATCGATTGTATCAGTTTATCAATAATCTAGCCAATGAAATTTACGGAGATCGTGTAATAATTTATCGTTTTTGGCCCAACGGCTCAAAAAATATCCAGGATTTAAATCATCTAGATGGTGAGTTGCCCAACAACTGGTATGATGAAAATATTACACCAGCCATATGGTGTAATGATCAAGAACCACTGGATCATGAATTTTATGAAAAGAACCTCAGGCAACCTGGGTTATCAAGTAAATTTTTTGACCTGTTAAAATCATTAAATGTATATGTGCCCCCTAAAAATTTAAATTATAACAAAAATATATTTGAAAAAGGTTTATTAATACACAGCGAAAAACTATCCAGTAACTTGAAAAAATATAAACTAGATAATAATCTAATTCCAGTGTATTACTGGAGTCATGCTATAATTGCTCGAGACTGGTTTAGATACGCAGAACATGTTGAACAAAAAAAGAATGTCAAAAAAGCCTTCTTAATCTATAATCGTGCATGGGCTGGCACTAGAGAATATAGATTAAAATTTGCTGAACTGCTAATCGAATCAGGCTTAGAGAATTATTGCCAAATCAGTATCAACCCAATTGAGCCTCAATTGGGCATACACTACAAAATGCACAAATTTAAAAATCCAAACTGGCAACCTCATATTGTATTAGAAAATTTCTTTTCAATCAACACTGCACCCAGTCATTACAGTGCCGATTTTGACACAGTAGACTATAACTTTACTGATATCGAAGTGGTACTTGAAACGCTGTTTGACGATAAGCGATTACATCTGACTGAAAAAAGTCTACGACCTATTGCTTGTGGACAACCTTTTATTCTTGCAAGCACATCAGGCAGTTTAGAATATTTGCGCAGTTACGGATTTAAAACATTTGGACATATCTGGGATGAACAGTATGATTTAGAGCAAGATTCAGAAACACGGTTGATACAAATTGCGGATCTTATGAAGTCGATTGCCAACTGGAGTCCCAAGATTCGAGAACAAAAAATGGCACAAGCTCAAGCTATTGTTGAATACAATCGTAAATACTTTTTTAGTAAAGAATTTTTTGATTTTGTAATTGATGAATTAAAAACAAATTTAAAATTAGCATTTGACGAGTTTGAGCAGTCCAATAATTATAAAACCTGGATTGACCGTTGGGCCCAATTAATATCGTATCCAGAAATACAACATTTTTTGAATAGCAATCAAGACTCCGCACAACCAACAATGTCTCAGTTGACCCGTATACAAGCGTTAATAAAAAATAAATTAAAAGGCAATAATACTGAAACTATAGAAAACCCTAAACATAGAACAACCGAACGCCCTAGTGGTGCCCAGAATCCAAGTGACAGTTCTATACATCCGATTAAAAAATAGTACACTGTTGTTGAATAACAGAAAAAAACAAAAAAGTCTAACATCAATTATATATGTTTTATTTTACCAGTGGGTTGTGTATTTTACTGTCTATTTGTTTGCGTGATACACTTGTCCTTTAATAACAACCATTCCGTCTTTGACTGCTTGTAGATACAGTTGCCCCCAGCGTTCGGCCACATTCGAGTCACCTATGTATGGGGAGATTGTTTTGCCAGTGTCGTCAGTCCAGTACCAAGTGACATTCATTGCATCGCCATAGTGTTGTAATTGTATATTGGCTTTGTCCATTATTTTAGTATTTTCTTGTTTAAAATCTTTACAGCTATATGATAAGCTTCTTCGTGATCCAATGCTTCAACTGTTTCAAAATCTGTTTGTCCATCTTGAGTTTGATAAACAACATTCCATAGTTTACCGTTAACATGTGTAACACTTGTAACAAAAAACAACTGCAACTGTAGGCCGGGTATCACGTGATCTTTGCCAAAGCTTCTAACATGGCAAGACCTAGTGATCCTATAAGGACCAGTGCAAATACTATCGGTGCTAAATTCATATCATTCTCCTTTGGTAAAATTTTTATCAACGTGATTGTGTTGCTGTAACTCGTTGTGACTGACTTCGCATGACATCAGATTCCAGCACTATCATTGACAATAAAACAACTAATATGGCTATAAAAAATAAAGGTTGCATGTTATTTGTATAATTTAAAAAAGTAAGTGACCAAGGCCGCTGCAGTCATGCACCACCAAAACGCTTGAACTTGGCGTTGCCGGTCATAATCTACCAGCTTGTCTTCTTCTTCTTTTTCCTTTTGCAGTTTGGCCTTTAGGGCCTCTACTTCAATCCAGGCATTTTTTCCATGTTTGCGTATGGTATCCTGTTTGACCTTTTCTATTTCTTTTTCGTGTGCCTTTTGTTGTTCGTATTTTTCTACAGCACGTACTTCTAACATAGCAGCACGCCTTTCCTCTGCCAGCTTGGCCTGAACTCGTGCTCGATGTTGTTGTTGTACTGCTGCTTCCATATCGGCTTGCTGTGAAGTCACAACTGACCCTAGTTCTTTACCTGCGGCTTGTGCTCCTTTTAGTGTGCTGGCCGCTGACTTTGCTCCGCTTACTGGATCCATAACCATATGGCCTCGGTCATTGATATAGAACCTAGGATACCAACCGCAATGCTGGCCCAGAACAGATTCATGTTGACTGCCAAGATACTAGCAGTTAATAGTACAATGGCTATTTGGAACAAGCTACCAGCATAGGTATACCAAGGACTACGATTTTTAGCATCAGCCCTGCTGACTTCCAAGTGTTTAGCTTTGGCCATTAATTCGCGTTTGCCTTCACCTGTAGCAGGATCAGATTCGTATCGATCAATCCGGGCCTGTAGGTCTTGAGCCTTTTTCTTGTCGCCCGAACGCACAGCATCATCGTGTGCCATTTCAGCTAGAGTTTGTTTGATACTTTTGGCTTGATAAAATGCCCAGGTGTTGTTGGCATCTATGGTATTGTTAAGTATTCGACTGGAATTTGATCCGCCCATTAAGGTGTTGATAGCCAACAGGGCTGCAAGTACAGTAATTATCCATCCAGCACGGTCTTTGATGTGTGTTTCTCTTTCGCTCCTAGAGAGAGATTTTACTTCGGACATACTTACTCCTTATTGTTATTATTATAACAGTATTTAATGAGGAGTTAGTAAGGAATTATATGCTAGGTTTTTGGTATTACAGGGGACCAACGGTCATCAAGGGTTAACGTCTTTAGACGGTTCACTCTGGAGCGAATGTCTTCATAAAAAGAGTCAACTTCGCCGCCCCATTTGCCTACTAATTGCTCTATAGCTTGTTCGCATTGATCCCAGTTGCGTTGACCGTAACTTGCTATTAGGTCAGCATGTACAGCTTTGAGATTTTCTGTTTCTGACAATTCAGTAATGGGAATGTTTTCAACCACACAGCAAACTGTGTGTGTTGATCCATCTGGAATACTAAAAGTATCCAGGTCTAATACCACATATCGTTTCTCTATGTCTGCCGAATTCTCTTTAAAAATTATGTTCATCTTGATCCTCTCTTAAATAGTTATCATGACTTTTGCTTTTGATTTAATTTCTGACCTACATGTTGAAACCTGGGACAGCTTTGACTGGACTGGGCAAGCCACCAGCCCGTACTGTGTTGTTGCTGGGGATGTAGCACGTGATCGTCAACTACTGCTGGACGCATTAACCCATCTTGGCCAGTGTTACCCGGGTGGTGTTTTTTACGTTGATGGCAACGAAGAGCACAAAGATTATCTTGATGATCTAGGAGCCAGTTACCGAGATTTAGCCAAGGATATAGATGCTATAAAAAATGTAGTGTACCTGCAGGACAATGTGGTTATTGTAAATGGAGTAGCATTGTTAGGTACCAATGCTTGGTGGACTTATGACTTTGATCCGGAAGTAAATGTGGATACCAGCATACAACACATACAAGATCATTTTGGCATCGATAGTTCAGCAGCCACAAACATCATGGGCGTGGCCTACAACGATGCGGCCTACATGATCAACAGTGTACACAAACTACAAACTCACCAAGAAGTAGGGGTCATAGTCATAGTCAGCCACACAGTTCCAGCACCCTGGGTCATTAGACACGATCCAGAACTGGTAGGAACTTGGAGATTTAACGGCATGGGCAACAGTCATATCACACGAGCCATCAACGAAGATACCGAAAACAAAATTAAAACATGGTGCTTTGGGCACTATCATAGGCCCGTACATCAACAACTGGATGGAATAGAGTACATATCTAACCCTCGTGGTCGTGGCAACACCGATTGGTGTCAACCAGCTTACTATCCAAAAAGAATAGAAATAAAAATTTAAACCGTTTCGGGTTCTAGTTTGATTTGCAAGGGATAATCACGGCTACGAGCACATACCGTGACTTCGATACCTTTTTGTTCAGCAATCTCATATGGCAATACTGCTACCACAGCTGATCCAGAGTTATGAATATCTTGTGTAATCTCCATGGCCGTTTGTTCAGTATAGTTGAATGAATCTAACAAGGTTTCGATTACAAACTCCATAGGTGTGGTGTTATCGTTAAGATAGATAATCTTAAACATCGGTGGCTCTGAGAGACCTTGATTGATTTGTGTTTTTGTAACTGTGCCAGCTTGTGACATGTTTGGTCCCTTTAATGTAGTGGAGAGCAACATGCCCTCCACTGTATTTACTATATTATATTATTTCTTGTAGGTAATAGCAATAGTCTTTGGTAGAAGTGCTTCAGGAACACGACGCTCTAAGCTAACAGTGAGAATACCATCTTGACTTTGAGCATCAATAACTTCTACATAATCTGCCAAGGTAAATGTACGTATAAAACGACGAGCACTAATACCTTGATGCTCATACACTTGTCCTTCAGGCAACTCAGTGGACAGCTTTTCACCAGTGATGATTAATTGACCTTCGTTAACATTAACTGTGACTTCACCCTGAGAAAAGCCAGCAACAGCTACTTGAATTTCGTAGGTGTTTTCGCCAGTCTTTACAATATTGTACGGTGGATAGTTAGTAGTTGTTGCGGCCGCTGTATCAATTTGATGAATCATACGATCAAATAAATGATCGATACCAACGGAATTACGATAGAATGGACTGAGGTCCAGAGTTGTGAGTCTTGTCATTGTTTTCTCCTTTAATTAAACGAAGTGACATATAGTGTGGACCCGACCATCGGCATCCACACTATTATTTATAACAGATTTTTACATATCTGTCAAGTTACATCATACCGCCCATACCACCCATACCGCCCATTTGTGGCTGACCAGCAGATTCTTTTTGCGGAACTTGTGCAATAGAACAGTCTGTGGTCAGAATCAAACCAGCAATACTTGCGGCATTGACTAGTGCTGTCTTGGTAACTTTAGTAGGATCAATAACACCTTGTTCTACCATGTCACCATAAGTGCCAGTTGCAGCATTGTAACCATAGTTACCGGTCTTACTGGCGATTTCATTGATGATTACATCTGCTGGATCACCAGCGTTAAATGCAATACAACGTGCTGGCTCTTCTAAAGAACGCAATACAATACTAATACCAGCCTGTTGATCGGCATTTGCACCTTGCAAACCACTGATAGCTTGTTTGGCACGGATCAAGGCTACACCACCACCAGCAACAATACCATCTTCAACAGCGGCGCGAGTAGCATGAAGTGCATCATCAATGCGATCCTTCTTCTCTTTCATTTCTGTTTCGGTTGCAGCACCTACACGAATAACAGCAACACCGCCGGCAAGTTTGGCCACACGTTCTTGTAACTTTTCTTTGTCGTAGTCGCTAGTGGCTTCCTTGACTTGTGTACGAATTGCTTTAACACGGTTTTCAATTGCTGTTTTGTTGCCGGCACCGTCAATGATAATGGTATTTTCTTTGCCAACTTCAACTCTAGCAGCCATGCCCAAATGTTCAACCGTGGCTTTTTCAAGTGTAAGGCCAGTTTCTTCAGCAATGACTTGTCCACCAGTCAAGATTGCAATATCTTCCAACATGGCTTTACGACGATCGCCAAAGCCTGGAGCCTTAACGGCACAAGTCTTTAGTATACCACGCATGTTATTAACCACCAAGGTAGCCAATGCTTCGCTTTCTACATCTTCAGCAATGATCAACAAGGGCTTGCCAGCTTTGTTAACTGCTTCAAGAATTGGAATCAAGTCACGAATGTTTGAGACTTTTTTATCAACCAACAAAATAAATGGACTTTCTAGTACAGATACTTGTTTGTCTGGATTGTTAATAAAGTATGGGGAGAGGTATCCTCGGTCAAACTGCATGCCTTCTACTACATCTAATTCGTTTTCAAGACCTTTGCCATCTTCAACAGTGATAACACCTTCTTTGCCTACACGTTCCATTGCTTCAGCAATAATGTTGCCAATGTTTGCATCACTATTGGCACTGATGCTACCAACTTGAGCAATTTCTTTGGTAGTAGTGCATGGCTTTGAAATACGAGTTAGTTCTGCTACTGCGGCAGTGACTGCTTGATCAATACCACGCTTGAGATCCATTGGGTTATGGCCTGAAACCACATACTTCATGCCTTCTTTCACAATGCTTTGTGCCAAAACTGTGGCTGTGGTTGTGCCATCACCAGCGTTGTCGGCTGTGCGGCTGGCCACTTCCTTGACCATCTGTGCGCCCATATTGGCCAGTTTATCTTCTAGCTCGATTTCCTTGGCTACAGTTACTCCGTCCTTGGTCACATGAGGACCACCAAAGCTGCGTTCAATTACCACATTACGACCTTTAGGTCCAAGAGTAACTTTAACTGCGTCAGCTAATACATTAACGCCTTCTACTAATTTGTTGCGACCATTGTCGCCAAATACAATTTGTTTTGCTGTCATAATTTTTCCTTATTCTACAATTGCCATTACGTCATCTTCTTTGAGGATGAGGTATTCTTCACTATCGACCTTGATTGTTTGTCCAGCGTGTTTGCTAAACAACACACGGTCACCAATTTTTACATCCATTGGTACTACTGTACCATCTTCAGTAACACGGCCTCCACCAGCAGCTAATACTTCACCTTGGCTGGGTTTTTCTGTTGCTGCATCCGGAATAATAATTCCAGATTTAGTAGCAGTTTCGGCTTCCAATACTCGAATTACAATACGGTCCTTGATAGGTTTTAAATTCATTCTGACTCCTTTTAAATGTAAATGATATTACCACAACACTAAATTATAACACAGGCAATGAGTTGTGTCAACAACTATGTTGTTAATTAGATAGATTTTGGGAGTATGACGCTAGGTCACGTAGGTGTGCTTTGACATATGATTTCTCCTTAAAAATAAGCAAGTAATAATGTAGACCCCACCCGGGCATCTACAATTTTATTTATAACACTTTTACCACCGTCTGTCAATAAGTTGGTATTCTATTTTGGAATTCCAAGTGGTGGCAAATACAGTATAGTATTGAGCATTATCAAACGCCAATCTATGAGTGTATTTTATTGTTTTTTGTGTGTAAGGAATATTGTAACGAGTTGCCCAATCAACAATGTCAAGTCGAACAAGATTTAAAACGTACCCGTAACTTTCGTCTTGGGGCAATTCAAATTCTATAAACACACTAGTAAAGTTTTTTTGGAAGTTGTTGGTCGCGTAAGCGTTTGCGTAAGCGGGCTCTAGCAGAACCTTTTTTACGTTTGCGTTCAGTGGTAGGTTTTTCGTAGGTTTCTCTAGCACGTAGTTCGTCTAACAACCCATCTTCTTGTATTTTTTTCTTAAATTTACGGAGAGCCTGGTCAACTTTGCCATCGACAACTTTAACTCCTCGTTTGTACTCTCTCATGCATTTCCTTGTATCAGTGTCATAGGAGTATTTACCTGGGTTTTATTGATTGTAACCTGCAAAATATTGTTTTTTTGATAGCGAGGCAAATCAAACATGTGCGGTAACAATATGCGCTCTAGCTCGTTATGTAGGCCGCGGGCACCTGTTTTGGTTTTAAGTGTGCGTTCGGCTATAAGATCCAGGCTTTCTGCATCAAAATGTAATTCAACACCATCTTCTTCGAACAACCATTGATATTGTTCAACAAAATTGCCTTTTATCTGTGTAAGGATACTGACCAATTGGTCTTTATCAAGATCGTGTAGGGTTACATAACTACTAAAACGACCTACAAATTCAGGAATCATTCCATACTTGACTAAATCATCCGGGGTCACTGGTTCATTATCAATGGCAGATGCAAGATGAGCTCCAAATCCTATAGCAGTTCCTCGAGCACGTCGTTGTATAATTGTGTTCATGCCAACAAAAGCGCCACCAGCGATAAACAAAATATTGGTAGTATCAATTTCTACCGTTTCACTACTGTTGATTTTTTTATTTCCTTGAGCTGGTACACGACACTTGGTTCCTTCTATCAATTTAAGCAAGGCTTGTTGTACGCCTTCACCCGAAACATCTTTAGTAACTGTAGAACTTTCACTTTTTCTAGAAATTTTATCAATCTCATCTAGGAATATAATACCACGCTGACAACGTTCTACATCGCCATCAGCAGCAGTATATAGTCTTGTGATCATGCTTTCAACATCATCACCCACATAGCCAGCTTCAGTCAAGCAAGTGGCGTCGGCCACTACAAATGGCACATTTAAATATTGTGCCACAATTCGAGCCAACAAGGTCTTGCCTGTACCGGTTGGACCAAGCATAAGTATGTTGGCTTTTTGCACGTCAGTATCGGTTCGCTTGATACGTTTGTAATGATTGACTACTGCAACCCCCAGCACAATCTTGGCTTGATGTTGGCCAATTACATATTGATCAAGATACTCTGTTATATCTTTAGGATCAGGAATAGTAACAGAGTTGTCCGTGGATTGCTTAACTGTTTTGCCATCTTTTAATAAATTACCGCACAAGTCCACACATTCATTACAAATGGCCACCTTATGACTTACAATTAATTTACCAACTCGATCTTTGTGTTTATCACAAAAACTACAATGGGCTAGTGCCTCTGACATTTTTATGCTCCACTTAGTCGTTGTTCAATACTGGTTCTTTCGGCGTCGCTCAATAATTCAGGATCATACTCACCAGTACTAATCTTACTGATAAGATGATCAATATATGCAGCATCATAGGCATGTTGGTCGCTTAGGGCTTTGTCTACTTCAATCCAAATGTTGCCATTAAATTTATACAACGCACTTGGCAATCGATCCACACGCAAAAACATATCGCCTTTGCCGGGATTGGCTGGAAATTGTGTACCAAATCCCTTGACTTCTCCTGAATGAGGAATGTTGTCAGCTATTAGTCCAAGTTGTGCCTGATAGTCAGGATGATAGTCTGGGGTGTTCCATGGCAAGTCAGTAATATGGCCAGCATCGTATAAAGATCTTTGTTTTTTAATTGTATCTCCGGGATTAGCCGTCTTCCATGCTCGTTGTGCTTCTTTTTCTGCATCGGTGGTGCCATCTTCATGATCATCCGTCGTTTCTTCGTTCACTAATAGCGTGTCAATTATTTGTGGTTCAACAGGAGCATGCTCGGCTTCGGAATCTTTTTTGAATACACTTGTGGCACGGCTCCACATTGCGTCTAGACTGGATAATACATTTTTCTTTTTGTTTTCTTGAGGAACTAATTGCGCAATTTGTTCAATCTGCTCGTCGGTTATAGGACTATCGTCGGGTTCATACGTAGGAGCGGCGGGCTCAAAATATTCATTTTCTGCGGCTGTGTTGGATTGATTTTCAACCATAGGTTCAAGGTGATCCACAGCCGAGGTAGTAAAAGTGCTTGGCGTTTCGTGTTGTGTTTCTTGTTTTTTATCCCAAAAACGGGCACGTTCCTTGGCACGATCAAACCACGACTCTGTATCTGTGTCTTTGTCTTTATTGTCAGTGACTTTACCATTCTTCTTGGTGGGTGCTAGTATATTAATACCACGTTCCCATTCAAAGGTCTTGGTGGCGGCCAATAACAGCGTAAGTGCCAGCGGGTCAAACACAATGACAATTAAAATAATTACCCAGCGTACTGCTTTTTCCAACAAGTTGGCGTCGGGGTTGTCGCCGTAGATCAGTGCGGCAATGTATTTGATAGGACCCACTTCGGCTTCTACCTGACGTGCTTGGCTGGCAATAGGAGCTCGTTGCTCTTGTAGCCGGGTGATTTCTGTTTGTGCTTTTGAGATATCATTTTGCAAGGCTGTGCGTTCACGAGCTTGGCTACGACGGATTGCCACTGCCTTGTCTGCACCTTTTTCATCTGAACTACGACCCATAACTTGGTCTACAGCACTATCTATCTGTGTCAAGGCCGCACGGGCTGTTTTGATGTTATCTTTTTGTGTTTGAATCTTGTCGTCAAATATTTGAACTTGAGCTTGTATATCACCTGACGGAACTGCCTGGTCAAGGTGTGCTTTGCTTAAGAAACCAAACACACCCATACTGGTCAACACCATGAGAATAATCACTGCACTACATAGATAAAGTTTATATTGTAGTTCGGCCCGAGTCCAATACTTGTGAAGCCACAAGGTTGTTACTATCTTGCCAATCTCAAGACTGCTGCCGAGCACCACAATGGGCCAAAAAGCCGCGGCAAAGATAGCTGTTAGACCAAGAATAGAATATACTGCCGCCGACATTGACAATATCAAGGCTGTAAATAAAGTTAGGTATCCGAACATCATAGAGTAATATTTATTTAGATTTTTGGTCGTTGATTGAGAGATTATAGTCTCGTTCAGCGTGTACAAGACGGTGTTCTAAACGATCAACACGACGTTGCAAATTAACTGTACGTATCAATAATAAGACCAATGCCACTACTACTAAAGTAAAGGTTAGACCCCAACCGGCGATGATTCCATAGGTCCAATACCAAAGACTATCAACACCATCAGCTAATAGTTTGATAGGATTCATTCGGGTTTACCACCCGTACAACTTCCTCCACTAAACCATTCTTCCTCGGCTTGAACACGATATACAGCTAGGTCGTATTCATCTTTTTTAACACGATACTGGTCTTCAGTCAGGGCATGCCACCCACAACAACGACCTGTTGGGCTACGACCACATCCGCACTGTCCTACTGTTTCTGGTTTGGCTTGCATTAGTCTTTCCTTCCGCCAAACAACTGTAACAAGCTCAAGAACAGGTTGATGAAATCCAGGTACAAGCTAAGGGCACCTAGCACTTCTTCGCGGCCAGTGTCAGTATCTTGAGATACCAACTGACGAATTGTTTGTGTGTCGTATGCAGTTAGTCCCAGAAAGATAATGATAGCAACGGCACTGATAACCATTTGCAATACTGTGCTACCAATAAAAATATTAACAATGCTGGCAATAACAATAGCAATTAGTCCTACAAACATAAAAGAACCAACACTAGTCAAATCCTTTTTAGTGAAGTAACCATACATGCTCATGGTTGCAAACAATACTGCACCGCCCATGAACGCTGTAAAGATACTGCCCATAGTAAACACAGCAAAGATTGTGGCAAAACTCAAGCCCATCAATGCGGCAAATGCCTGCAAGAACACTTGCAATTCAAACTTGCTGAACCGTTCTGCGGCAAACGACATTATTAAAATAGCTGCCAGTGGAGCAAAAATTACAACCCATTTTGTAACACCTGTAAAAAAGAACTGTAATAACTCGGGGCTGGTGCCTACAACGTAACTCACAATCATTGATACAACAACGGCAAGACTCATGTAACCATACACACGACCCATTGCTTCGTTAATACCTGCGGCACTGCGATAAACTGCTGTATTCATACGTTTCTCCTTAAATTAATATGGATGCTACAATCTTTTCCAAAGATTCAATAGGATCCCACGGCCGACAAAATTTTTCACGATTTGCACGACCTTCTTTAGTATCTGGATCATAGTCAATCCAACTAAACTCTGTGCCATCACACTCAGGGCAATGATCATCGTAGTTGTCGTCTGTACGGCGATCTGACCCCATTCCTATCCAACCACACTCTTTATTGTCGCAAACAACATCTACTGGCTCTGGGGGTTGATTGACCCAACTACTTGTGTCCCAATTATAACCGCTCCAAGACTCTACACCCGACTGTGGTTTAAACTTGCCGTATTCCCACTCGCCAAACTCTTTACCATCCCAGTACAAACTACCATAGGTTGTGCCAAAGTTGCTCCATACTGCACTATAATAACCTGGAATTGTTGGTTTAACTTTTTTAAACTTAAATGTTTCAGACTTTTCCCAAGTGCTTGGACTGGTACCATATTCGGGATGGCCCCAATCTTTTTCTTTGGGCTCGTAGCGTTCCCAATTGCCCTCATCATCAATAAGTCTAACCATAGTAAAGTCAGAACTTTTGCCGTCGGTGCTACCACCCCAGTTGTCAAGATCTTCACCGTCGTACTGTACACCGCTAACAATTTCTTCGCCGTCAACTTCTTCGTAGCACAAGGTTAGCTTGGTGATGTCAAATGGTGCTGTAAGTTCAAAGTCTGATTCATAGAATGTGCCTTTTTCATTTGAACTACCAACAAATACAATCTCGCCCTTTTTGCGAGATCCTATAAAGCATTCATCTGTGCATGACCAGTCTGGACTGTCGTCGCTAGATCCATCTAACGCATCTAATGACTTTTCAAACACAGTATTGCCGTTTTCATCTTCAATCTGTAGTGTGCCACTATCGCGGCTAACACCATTGGTGTGTGTCATGTCATCACACTCATACCATGATCCAGGAGGAAATGGCAACATATCTTCGTCAAGATCCATTTCTTCTGCGGCATCACTGTTCCACGCAATGTCACTCAAGTCAACTTGATGCTCCATACAGTAATCCCAAACTTCTTGGGTTGTTGTGCCCATGACTCGTTCACCACCGTAACCCCACATACTAATTTTGTATGTGCGTGGAGTAAATTTTAGTGTTTCAATTAACTGTTCTTTTTCTGCTTGTGTTGCCATTATTCGCCTCTAAAATGTTCTACCCAAAAATAAACAATAGTTGCTACCATTGCGGCTACACTCATTGTAACTAGGCCTTCGATTAACCAAGTCTGTTCCATAAACCAATCAATCATAATTTTTCTCCAGGTTCAAATCCACGAAAACGAACAAAACGAGGGAATCTTAAACTGTAAGTTCCGTCTTGATTTTGTGTGACTGCGTCTGCTTCAACTTCAACCACATTGCCAAGTAGCTGATCTCTGGCACTCCAATATTCATCACGATTAGCATCGGAAAGGCCACTGCCCACATTAACATTAATACGACGATCATTATCGACTCCTTCACATATTATAGCACCCAAGCGGCCGGCATTGCGACCTGTGCCTTGTTCAAATCCAACAATATTTAAGTCTACCGTGATTGTAGGTTTCCATTTCATCCAGTGAGTTGATCTACGACATTCATATGGAGCACCCATGTCTTTTATAACAATACCTTCAAACCCGGCCGCCACAGAATCTTCTGCATAGCGACGCATGACATCATGACCTTCGGCTGTAGCTAGGTCTACAGTAATACCGTCCATGATACGAACACAATCTGTAGCATCAAATACTGCGCGATATTCTTCCAAGATAGCCAGGCGTTTATATTGTTGGGCATTCCAAAAACCACGCTCAAAGTCGGCTAACGGTACAACATCAAACACACTATAAGTCATGCCATCTGTTTTGACATCTGTTTTGCGTTGTGCCTGCTTCATTAATGCTTGAAAACTTTCACCAATGATCTCACCATCTAATACAAACCCATGTTGGCTAGACTGTAATAGTTTGGCAAATTTATTTCTAATATCTTCTAATGACTCTACAATCTGTGGAAAGTTATCAAACGGTTTGCCGTTACGGCTGTAAAGATTTACGGTGGTTTTAGTTACCACAGCCAACACACGCACACCATCCAACTTCTGTTCCAGGCGTTTAATACCAGTCATCTTGGCTGTATGCTTTTCACTGTCTGTGGCCAGTTGACAAGTAAACACTGGAATTTTCCATTCAGTATTACCAAGAACTTTGTTTAGAGTCTTTTCACTAATGCCACAGCGTAGGTCTTTAATAATAACTCTACGAGCAAGGTTGTTCCACTCTACTGAATCGAATTGTTCGCTCATGAACTCAATAGCTGTCTTGGCATTGTGTCCGGTTAGACTGCGAGTGCGTAGACCTTCCAGCATGGCCCAAAACTTTGGCCAAGGATTAGACTTGTGCTCTAGCCCTATAGTTTCTGGAACTTTCTTTACTCCAAATACATAGTAGGGGTTGTAGGCCTGATAGCAGTTGAACAAAAAGCATTGAGCATTAGACGACCCTAACTTACTTGCCATTAGGGCCTTTTCAATGACGGATTCTTTGTGTAAACGGCTGTCGCTTGATTCCAGGTCTCTAATCCAGTCTGCGGCCACTTTGATCTCATTAAATTGCTCGGAGGTGAAGTCTATCGAGTCCATTTATTTAATCAGTTAGTTGGAGACTGAAACTTGTCCTATTACGGCACCAGGCTTTTTCAATGCTTCATCTCGACGTGCCTTGTATTCAGCATTGTCTACTGGCATCAAATTAAAAGTAGATGTGCCACCACTGGGTTGCACTACACTAATCTCAGTACCTTTTTGTGGAGCGACCGGAGTTACTTCTACAGGTTTCTTAGCACCAGTAACTTCATCTAACTCTTTGAACGCTTCTGGAGCACGGGCCTGTGCATCTTTAGTAGCCTTCAACACATTCTTGTCACCAAGTGGCAGTGTAACCAACACATAGGTACGAATACGATTGCCTTCTGACACATGTTTCATTTCTACAGTCTCTACACCAGTGATGTCAACGTCGGCACACATGCTACGGATGGCCAATTCACTTTGATCCACACCAACATCGCCTGAATCGGATTTGAACATCTTGGTTTGCTGACGGATCTTACCGCCTGCGGCTGTACAAATCTTTGCATAGGCCATGGTCTTGGCTTTGATATCAGCAAATCCAAAGTCGCTACTTGTGGCTGTGCCGTTTTCAAAGATATAGCCAGGTGCCTTGGGCAACTTGCTCATCCACTCTGGTGCTTGGCTGATTGCTGAACTCATTTGTGCAGTTTTTACACTGTCTTGACCAGAATACATAGCACTGTAATTGGTGCCTTTTGTACCACATGCTGTTAAAATACCTGTTACTGCTAGTGCAATTGCTACTTTTTTCATTTTATTCCCCTTAGGGTTCGGTTTCAATAATAACATTATACTACAATCCTTACCATTTGTCAACTACCTGCCATTCATTACCATTCACTTGACAAATAATACCCTGGCGTTGTAGTAAATCACGACCAGGGTGTACTTCAGGTTCAATAAACCATCTGCATTGAGCAGTTCGGTAAGCAAAAGGCTTTGGAAAGTGTGGGTGCGGACGCACTTCGCTTTCACGAACCGTTTCACCACGCTTGACTGTACGCACCTTTATTTCGGGTTGCTCGTTACATACCATGTTTTGTTCTACTGCTAGATTAGCACCACCAGCTCTACTTAGTATCTGAATACGTCCAGAATCCACTGCACTAGCACATAGGTCCTTTTCACTGATCGATTTTGGACCAATCTTTTCTCCCTCGGCCGTAATCCACTGCCCATTTACTTGTGCCCTAAACATTACAATACACTTGTTCTGTGTAAAGGAAATAGGAACAACCAATGGCTCTACATCAGCCACCGCGGTAATCGATATTGCGGTTTGGTTGGTCACAGCCGATCTGACATAGCAGTCGGCATACGCCGTACTAGTCATAGTCAATGCAAGAATTACAGTTGTTTTACGGAACATGATGATCTCAAGGACCAAAGAACATTTTTCATCTGACCATACATTCTACGATCTTCCAAGGTAGTAGGGCGATCTTTATAATACTCATTGTAACTGTTTATTTCTTGAGTTAGATAATCAATTTGAGTACGGGCTTGGCTACAGCTGGCCACAAAGTTTTTCATGTCAGGAGGATAATATTTCTTCTCTGGCTGACTTGCACATCCAACCAAAAACACAATGCTGAGAATAATTAAATGTTTAATCATTTTGTTGGTGACGATATTCGCGCTTTAACCAAAATTTATACATACGAAAATATGTATCAGCATCACATGGAGTGTATCCTAACTCTATAGCTTCATCTTTGTGATCCATGTAGATTTTTTGCAACCAACGTCTAAAGGCAGATTGTTTCATTTCTTCTCCATGATGTGTTTAATCACTGCAGAGGCTTCTGGAAAACCTTGTTTTTCTTTTGCGGTCACTGTTAATTCAATCATTTGTCGTTGGGTTTCGTGTAGACCTGATACAAAGGTCATAATCTGATCTCGGGTCAGGACCTGACGAAGTGACGTAATTATGTCTTTTTTCTTAGAATCCATTACACTGTCTCCTCATTACAGTCACGGGCAAAGATACGGGCCACATCTTCCTGGGTCACATAGTCTTTGAAGTAGATGTAAGTCCCTTCTTGGCTACGACCCAGGGCCTGCCATTCCATGATTTCGATTTCAATATCTTTATAAAAACCCATTATACCATCTCCCCATAGGCCTGTACATCACCATCAGCGGACCACTCGGCATATTCTTTAGGGTCAACAGTATTGTCAAATTCTGCTTCGTCAACTACCCAACCCTGGCGACGTAGTTCTTCACGACCAACAAAGGTCTCTTTCATTGCATCCATAGTGTCGTGGATACGGGTAATCTGTGCTTCTAACCACTCACGGTTGTTCCAGTCTTCACTACTACCAAGGGTGCGTGGACGGAAACCATAAAAGTCCTTGTGGAAGTCACTGAAGTAGCCTTGTAATTCTTCTACATTGTACTGGGCTAAATGGTTCTGTGTCATATCTGCTCCTTATTATTAACTATACAACTATTATAACAAATCGGGCATTTTTGGTCAACCTAGCTGTTTACAGTAGCAAACGGGCTAAAATCTTCAGATTTAGACTGTTGTTTTTCCGCAACAAAGTCGTAAGCATATTCACCGGTGCTGAGTATTTTAGGAGTTACTTGAACACGGCCTACTCCATAGTTTTTACTCAACATATGGAAAACTTGGCGAGCTTCTTTTTCGTTTATACTACCCACAAATAAAGTGCCATTATAAAATTCAGCTAGATCATCTTGTTTAAGAGTGTCGGCTACTTGATTTAATACAATTGATTCAAATCCCATCATCTGCTCCTTTATTTTCACTATACAAGTATTATAGCAAATTGGGCATTTTGAGTCAACCGTTTGGGTGTGGCTTTTTTACAACACCTATTTGACTACTAAATTGGCGGCCTGTTGGGCTGTATAAGTAGAGGGGATTAAATTTGCTGTTGGAATAGGTGGGTTAGGAGTATCTGGAACAAAGGAACTAGTCTGTATGCCAGCATTACCTAGATATGCTAAGTTTTGCCCTTCTCTTAGTACTGCTACAACAGCCTGGCCCGTGAACGTGCTGATGATGGCAACCCCTTCCCAGAACTGTGCCATGCCACCTTGTTCGGTCTGTCGACCATAACTAGGCAAACTATTGATCAAACTGTAGACTGTGGGATTATTATTAGCAATAAGATTTCCAAAATCTATTTGGGCTGCTGATTGTAAATTTTGTTCTTGCACAATCTGTACGCCAAGAGAATTAAAATTTGAATTAAGAACGGCAACTTGTGCTGGACTATTAGTGACAATATTTCCAATTTCGGGATATGTCACTGCAAATAATCCAGGCCCAGTAGCTGGAAGAACATTGCCGGTTCCATCATCGCCAGCACCGCCAGTAAATGCATTATCTGCCGCTGTAGCTACCACAGTAAGAACATTGCCCACATTAGCTATGTTTGCATAGTATGTTCCGGCAGCTGGTTGACCGCTAGGAATTGTCACAGGGCCGTTGACTGGATTACCGTATACGCTACCGACTACACTATTCATGTTTTGATATATTGTGGTTAGATAGGTAGTGTTAGTATTTGCTAGGGTAGACACTGTATTAATAAAAATATCAGAAACTAGATATCCAGCGGCAATTCCTAAAACGTCACAAATGACAACTGAATTTCCATTAGAGGCGGCAATATTTGATAGATAGCTGGCCACATTAGCAGGAACTGCTTGTGTTAGTGCTGATATTTGGTCAAGATTATTAGTAGTTTGTAAATTAATAGTTGTATTAGCCAGCACTGGCAAAGTTATATTTTTAACGCCAGAGATTCGTTGAAGGCTGGTAGCCAACGCTTTAGCAGCCAAAGCCTGGTCTGGAGGAATAATTTGACTGAGTCTATCGTAGGTTATCATACTAGGCTACTTATTACGTAAGGTGGTAACTGTGTGGCCAATGCAGTATTAACCGACCCAACAGCATCAAGATATATTGCTCTAGGACCATTGGCCGTAGGTGCTGTTAGACTCTGATAACTGTTAGGAAATAATTTTAGTGGATTCAACAAGTCGGCCATAGTACTAATGCCCGTGGTAGTCACACCTAACACTGTTAAAACTTGATTTAAATTGTCTCCGGTAATTGTAGTCATTGCCTGATACATAAGTTTTTGTATACTGTCGGTCACTGACGTTGTTGGTCTGTTTATGTTCAGTACTATATCTGTTGATATACCAGCCGCAACAAACGCTTGTGATAAAATAGGAATAACTCCAGCCACGGAATACAATTGTTGTGTTAAGGCCAGCGGACTTCCAAAATTTCCAAGGTTGTTTAGATTGATTAATCTGCCTAAATTTTGTAGGTCAGTACCAAATGGGCCTGTAGCTAAATTTACATTAGTAATCTCTCCAGTAGTCATACTATTCATCGAAGTGAATGTATCAGCAAGATAGGTTTGAGAATTTACTGCGCTATTAATGAATATGCTAGATTGTTCAGTATAAGACTGTGCTTGGTTGACTGCTTGTGCAAGTTTGCTAACATTATTACTACATATATCCACTGCGGCCTCTGCTAATACTGCTGTGGTCATTTGGGTGCCAAGACTACTGTATGCAGGAGGAATACTGTTGCTTAGTGCCGAACACGTATTAGCCGCCAAGGTTTCAACATTACTAATGACATTAGCTGATAATATATTTCCAGTGGATCCCACACTGATTGTGCTTAACAACGGAGAAATTAACGATGTATTTTCGTAACTAGAAATTGCAGAAGTTAAGTTGGCACTAATGCCAATGCCTTGATTTTGTAATAATCCTGCAGCAGCGTTAAGTTGTAATGCGGTTAAAGTTCCTGTGGCCATGATTACCCTACTATTACGTTGGGGCTGCCGCTTGCTCTAGGATGTCCACATGTGTCAACATCATCGGTAAAAATCAACGGAACACCATTAACCAATACAGTAGAATTGCTGGCTTGAGTCTTTGCATTACAATGTGTTGGTGGGCAACCCTTACGGCCACAACAAGGATGTGGACTTACAGAGACTCCACGGATAGCTACAGCACGACCGTTGACCAATACTGTGTCATCTCCATTGAGAATTACGCCGCCGGCAGTATTTCGATCTCCTACACGCTGTATTGACTTGCCCATCTTAGCCCATTAAAATTTTACTATTACGTACCGGCTTAATACCAGTGGTTGCTTCCAAGTAACTATCGCACACTTCTTCACGGCTAGGTGCAATAATTGATACCTGTTGTTTATTTATAGAGACCGTTTTGTCAGGATCTGCTGTAAATAAACTATTCATCATGTTAATACCCTGCGGACCCGGAATTACTGTCAATGGTTTTGCCACTGTGTATGCGGTGTCGTTTTCTGCGATAATTTTTGCTACAATTTCGTCGCCGTTGGCAATTTTAAATGTATAAACTTGATCTAATTCTACTTTCATGTTATCCTTGTAAATGTTTTCTTAATTCTGTAAATCCACCAATATACGCTTTGTCTAAAAAGATTTGTGGTAAAGTGCGGGCTGTAGGTACGGCTTCTAACAACTGCTCTCGAGTCCAATCTTTACTTACGTTACGTTCTTCAAATTCAATACCACGTGATTCCAATAATGCTTTTGCCTGAACACAAAAAGGACAGGCGTCCTTGCTCCATACTATCGCTTGCATAATCTTCTCCTTATTATTATTATAAACTAGGCAACTGGTCGTAGTCAAGTGTGTCCGACATGACTCCTATTACATAGTTAGTTGACTCTGACTCTTGTAGTGCAGTTTGTTTATTACTTGTATTCACGTGTTTGTTAAACCACGGAATAGGTGTTGTCTTAGGAGCAGGAGTTTGATACTTGATACCTACTTCTTTGAGTGCGCCCACTGCTGTATAGTCAACAAAGTCTTTGAGAATGTTGGCGTTGAGTCCAATAACCGGCCCTTTGTTAAACAAATAGTCAGCCCATTGTTTTTCTTCACGGATAACATCCTGATACAGTGCATATACTTCAGCTTCACACTCAGCACGAGCTTCAGCAAAGCGTGGATCTTCTTTGCATACTTGATTAATCATCCAAGCAGTCCAGTCCTTGTGTAAAATTTCATCTTGTAGGATCAGACTGATAATGTTGCCGTTGCCAATAAAGATACGGTTTTCTACCATGGCCAAACTGGTAGCAAAACTTACCATGAAACGGAATGCTTCAAGAGCATAGCTGGCATGTAAGGCCATCCAGATGGCACGGATGTGTTCTTTTTCTGTTACAGCTTCGCCCAGTTCTTTACGACAGTTGACCAAGTGCAAGGCTTCGTAGTAGTTGCCTACACTGCTAGCCATGTCAACAATTTCTTTAGTGTCATGAATTGTGTTAAACGCATCCTTAGGAACATTGTAGATATTACGGATAATATGACTGTAACTGCGACTGTGAATGTTGGTTTCCATAAACGACCATACCATCACCAGTGCTTCGAGTTCAGGAATGGAACATACAGGACCAAACACTTGTACTGGACCACGGCCTTGCAAACTATCTAGTGCGGTTTGACGCAACAAGTTGCTGGTAAAGATATGACGAACTGTGTCACTTGCCTCTTTAAAGTCATTAGCATCTTTGGTTAACGATACTTCTTCGGGTACCCAAAAGAACCCTCTTTGTTCCTGCTCAAACTTACCAAGTTTTTGATATTTAATTTCTTCAAACCTTTGTATTGTGACAGGTCCAGCAGGATCAAGGAACATTTTCCTGCGTGTATAATCTGTTTTTGTTGATAAATCATATTGCGCTCGTGACATATTTTTCCTTACAGTTGTCAAAGTGCCAACGACTCATTGATAAGAACCCGCCTTCTTTTTTACAATGCGGACATACCCTATTAGCTCGCGGCTTTAATTTCATTGATGCTCTAGTTTTGTTTTTTGATTCTTCTTTGTGTTTAGCAGGTCCATTACCGCCATTGGCCCGTTGCGCTTTACTTATGTTTGCTCTGTGTTCAGCACTTTTTGGCTTACGCATTTTTGCTTTTGTTTCTTCTGACTTAGGTACACCTTTAGCTAATTCAGATGCTTTTTTTCTTAGCCAGCCAAATAGTTTGTTATTCATCCTGGCTTCTGTGTTATGTATAGTCATAATCATTGCGGCATTAGCTAAGTGAACATTAGTAGGATGTATTTTAACAAGGAGTTGGTGAGCAAGATAATGTTCTTCAGGATAAAGACTTACAATATTTTCTTTAGCATCGGTGCCACCAAGACAACGAGGAACTATGTGATGTTTTTCAACATAGCCTTCGCTTATCCTGCATAATGCACGATTTATTAAATTATTATAAATTTCTTGATATTTCACTAAAGTTTACAACCTTCGCAATCGGCTTCTTCATCAAAGTCAACAACTTCTAACTTTGTTTCTGGTTCATCTTGACCTTTACTACCGGTCTTGTTAATTAAACTATAATAAAATGTTTTCAGGCCCCAACGGTGTGCCTGCATCAAGTTCTTGGCAATCAGGGTAGTTGGTACTTTGCGGTCGGCAAAGTGTGCTGGATTATAAAAAGTGTTGGTACTGATACTTTGATCAACATAAGCAGCAATAACTGCCGCGGTCTTGATATAACCGTCACAGTCTTTCTGTTCCCACATGAGTTGATACTTGTTTTTTAACTTGTTGTACTCTGGAGCAACTTGAATTAAACTTCCTGCTTTGCTTTCTTTAACCGTGATCAAGCTCATTGGCATTTCAATACCGTTGGTTGAGTTAATAACAACTGAACTGGATTCAACCGGAGCCACGGCCATTAGGGTAGCATTACGCACACCGTGAACTTTCATTAGCTCACGTAATTTTTCCCAGTCTAATTCTGGTTTAAAATTAGCCAACTCATTGACTGCTCTAGCACGACGCTCCCATGGAAACTCTCCCTGGCCATAACGTGTTAATCCGCTATGACTGCACGGACCACGTTCCTTGGCTAATTCTACAGTGGCTTCTGTCAAGTAGTAGGCTTGGTGTTCCATCCATGATTTAACTTCTTGTAGAGCATCCTTTTCACCATACAATAGGCTACGCTTGGCGTGCCAGTAGGCCAAGTTAGTAATACCAATACCCAAAGGCTGGATCTCTTGGTTACTTAACTGTGACTGAATGGAAAGAAAATCTTGGTAGTCCAGAATATTACACAAGCTACGCTGGAGTATACGACAAGCACGCCGCATGTCTTCTGGATTACGGAAAGCTCCCCAATTGATGGAACCCAACGTACAAAGAGCGATACGGCCATCGCTGTCATCCAGACGTTTAAAGGATTTAGTAGGAAGAAGTATTTCACAACAAAGGTTACTCTGGTAAATGGTATGGAATTCAGGATCAAATGGACCTTGATTCTGAACATTGTCAATGAACACAAGATAGATACGTCCTGTGTCAGTGCGCTCTTTTAATATGCCACCTTTGAATACATCCTCGGCGGCCATAGTTTTAGTTCTTAAATCCTTACGCTTTTCATACTTGACATATAATTCTTCAAACTGTTCTGTATTCTTGTAAAAAGCTTCATACAAGTCTGGTACTTCATTAGGATCAAAGAATGTGATTGATTCTTTGTTTTTGAATCTACGCCAAAAGAAACTGTTGAGCACTACACCATAGTCCATAAAGCGAACTCGGGTTTCTTCAGTGCCTTGATTATTTTTAAGCACGATTAGATCGTCAAATTGATAATGCCAGATAGGATAAAATACCGTGGCACTTGCGTTACGAATACCACCTTGACTACAACTACGCAAATCACCAAACCACTTTTTTAGGAATGGTATCATGCCTGTATGCATGACTTCTCCGCCGCGAATAGGAGCACCCAGGGGACGTAGGCGACCAATTTCTAATCCTATGCCGGCACGTTTGGCCGCATACTTGGCCATCATCTCCCCACTAGCAAATATGCTATCCAGGTTGTCGTCACTGCGGATAAGCACACAACTAGAAAACTGTTTAGTTGGAGTGCCAAGGCCAGCCAGGACAGGTGTAGCAAGAGTAAACAAACCATCTGACGCACAGTTGTAATACTCTTTGATGTAACGCATACGTGCCGATCCAGGTTCTTCTTTATGAAAGACCGTAGCGGCCGCGACCATATACCTAATTTGTGGAGTCTCGTAGATCTCCTTTGTAGCGCGATTGCGTACAAGATACTTCTCAATAAGTTGTTCAATAGCTGCATAACTGTATTCCTCATCTTTGTCATGGTCAAGCATGTCGTTCATGCGGTTCCAATCTTCTTGGGTATACCACTCAAGAAGTTCAGATGTGTATAAGCCTGTGTCTACGTTTTTCTTTACAATTTCATATAGATGCGGAACATCATATGTTCCATACACATCTTTACGCAACATACTCAGGCGTTGTTTACCTGCTACATATTGATAATTGGTGTGACCTACATCTGGATTTGATTCTATATCAATTAAGTCCACAATAGCTCGCAATGTAATACCATCAATTTCTGTCGTGGTAATGCCATCGTAGAAATGCAATTGTGCTTTGATCTCAATCATACTTTGACTTACGTCAGCAATGCCTTGACAGACTTTGGCAACCTGTGCCTGCCACTTTTCAATATGCAGTGGCTCTTTTTGTCCGCTTCTTTTAACTACTGTAATCTGCGTCATTAATACTCTCTATTCTTAATTGTACTGTTTACTGCTAGATAATTTGGTCCAGCTGGTATTGCCTTTTGATTTTTACTTTAGTGAAGGTATTTACGACCTGTTCAGCTTGCCAATTAAGTATATATTTTTCTTTTGCAACCTGTACTAAATTACTGCCATCTTCAGTCAAAACCAAGGTTGTAGGCGCCATATCCGCACGATCCAGCATACTGATAGTATACACTATTCCAAGCCCTCTTGCAAGATCGCAATAGACATCATCGCTCAAAAGTTGCCAGGGATCGGGCCAGGCGGATTGATCATCCCAATGTAGGTAATATGGTCGCCATGGGGCCGTAAACCACCAGGCATTGATGTCTTCAAGTGCTGATTCTATGGATAGATTTTGAACTTGATCTCGTAGCTGGTTCCAGCTTTCCAGCCGGGCAGAAAATGTAGAGGGCCAGATCAAGCTAGGTATGTGATACTATAGGTCATTGTGGCATTGGTGCCAGCGTTGTCAGCAGTGTAAGTTAGACTAACTATGTCGCCTGCTTGATCAACTGTTAAGGTAACACCAGTGTTGTTGTTTTCTACATAGTCGTCGCTGGAGGTGATTCCTAGACTAGAATCTCCAACGTCGGTGGCTACCATGATAGTACCGGTACGATATACAGGACCTCTCACAATAGTGTAGTTGACACTGAATGCTCGAATTGTTGTAGCATTGAGTTCAAACACAGTACCTGTGTCATTGTCGGTTAGCGTGGCCGAGTCGCCACTTTCACGTGTGTATGTGCCCATGGCCAACTGACCACCGTTGGTGGTGGCTATGCTGACAGTGTTGTTGAGATCAATTCTAGGATAGGTTGTGGCAAATGTATCAGTGCGTTCAAACAGATCGCTGATACTGACGTTGTTGTTGCTTTGTATGCTGATAATGCTGGTAGCAGGCGTGCCTGTGCTGCCTGTAAAGTGGTTGCCCACATCATAAAAAATGTTATGACCACTGGCATTGATTGCCAACACAAGATTGCTGCCAAATACAATACCCTCGGCATAGATATCGTCAAACAGGTTGCCTACAATTCTTGTGCCAGTTGGACCACCATTGGTCACTGCCGCGGTTCCTAGCACAACACCTCTGTATAAAGTATTAAACTGACTGGTAGAAACGGTAACTGCTTTAGTTTGCTGGTTAGTGTTGATGCCCCATACTAGTCCAGAGAACACACAACCATCAAAGGTAATTTGTTCACAAACAAGACTGCTGGTGCTGGCAAAACTTACACCAATACTTCCGTTAGCATCAGAGTCTAAGTCTGCAGTAGTTGATACTCCACGAAATCCTACATTTTGAAAACGACAATTAGTAGCGTCTTGAACTAGGAACACACTGCCTGTAGGATCAGAGTGTGTGAATCCCATGTTGGTAATGGTAATATATTGAGGTGTTATTGCGCCAGCATCACCAATGTTTACTCCTATGTTTTGTAAACTATCCGCCGTGCGTGATACATAATCGTCAACACCAGAATCCATAACAATTAAAGAATTGTCTCCACCTTCACCTACTAATGTGGCATAAGGAGGAATCTTAATAGCACTGGTCACACGATATACACCAGCTGGAAAAAACAAACTGCGGCGTATTTGTGGATTTACTTCTCTGCAATACAGTTGATACAAGGCACGATTGATGGCCGCAGTATCATCTGTAACTCCATCACCTGTTGCACCAAAGTCCAACACACTGGCAAACTGATCCAACCATGATTGCAAACTTAAGGTTATTGGATCGCCAGCAGTGGGTCCTGTTTGTACAGTATACCCAGCGGCTTGACCTTTGTAGGTGTAAGTGTTAGTGAAGTTTAAAATGTCACTGAATTCTGTTAAGATTTCAGTGTTGCCAATAACCGGGGCGCCATCTTGTAGTGTACCATTACCAATCCATAACTGGCGGGTGTCTGTTGACCAGCCCAATTCTGCACCAGCTAACTGTGGTAAATTTTCTGCTAACCCTTTGCGGTTAGTAATTTGAGAGATCTGTACAATGGCCAATTTAGTCTTCCTTGAATTCTATCCAGTATTTAGCTGGTTAGGCCAGTAGGTAGTACTGCTCTAATCTGCGCCACCAAGCATCAGACCAGTAGCTAAAATCCTCAGGTTTTAGTATGAATTCTTGATAAACCGGACGGGCCAATGGGTTCCCCATGTCGTCTACTGGCGGCTTTACTGCCATTAGCACTACACCCTTGCGTATGTTGGTTCCATACACTTCATTGTGTGCCAGTGCATAGGCTGTAAGCTGTAAGTAATAGTCTTCAATCCACTCCGCTTTTTTAGGTTTGTTAGTCTGTTTAAAGTCCAGGATACTTTCGTCTTGTTGATGAATGCCTACACAGTCTGTTGTGCCTGCATACAGCTTGGGAAAATACAAAGGAATTTCTACACCCCAAAATTCATTAACATTTACCAGTCCGTCTTCAATCACAGTCTGTGCCATGGCATGACTGGCCCAGCCAAACGGATTTGTTCCACGGTCCTTTAGTTCACCTTCTTTTACATAATGCTCTAGATAGGTGTGCATTCTGGTGCCGCGGTTGGCAGCTTCTGTGGTAATTTGTTGTGCTTTGGCATGCCCTACATTTTTACGCCACTGTTCTAGTGCGGCTTTAGTTTCAGCGGGTTTGGTCTTGTCTAGGATAGTGGTTACACTAGGTACTCGGCTACCATCTGGGGTAGAATACAAGCGTCGGCCTTCATCTGTGGTACGACTTAGTTCATGATAGATAAATTTTGGATTATACATCAAGTTAGTATAACAGAATTATTGGACAGAGTCAAGTTAAACAAGTTCATATCTTGCTGTACCTCTATTAAAAATAACAAGACCCTGTTTGACTAATTCAAATATAATAGATTCAGATTCGGCATGTAATTTATTATGTTCTGCTACTGTAGTTAAAAATAAATTTTCAAGTTTATTATTTCTTTTATTACCGTCTATATGATGTACTATTTCCCCTTTTTCTATTCGACGTTGTAAATAGGTTTCCATTACAAATATATGTTCTCGAATACATCTATATCCGCCCGGGCGATAAGGATAATCTTTACCAATATATACTTCTGGATAGCCTTCTTTACCTGAGATTACTGTTCCAATTCTATTTGTAAATTTATTTTTAATTTTTGCTTGATATCCTGCAGATCCCGCTAATTTTGCTACACCTATTTTAGAAATACAATTTTTACAGTAGGATTTAGATTCTGGGTCATATATTTTGCCATTTTTTGCTTTAGTAAATTCAGCAAAACAATGATCACATTTCCAGCGTATTATTTTTTTGGTTCTGGTATATTCTGAAAGTTTACCAAATTTGCTTTTCTTTGTGTAATTATTTGTTTCTGTTAATTCTTCTATAAACATAATTTCTCCTATATTTTATTTATCCACAAGAGGATATTTTATAGGATTTTTATTATCTAATGGATTGTTAAATGCGGAAGCTAGTACCGCAACCACAGCGGTCTTTTTCCAAGGGATTTATAAATTCAAAGCCTTCGTTTAGACCCTGGCGTACATAGTCTACTTCTAATCCTTCAAGATATGCAGAACTTTTAGGATCAACTACAACCACAAATCCATCTTGCTCAAAGGCAATATCCTCTGAATTTACAGTATCAATATATTCCAACACATAAGCAAGTCCAGAACATCCGGTAGTTCTTACACCCAGACGAATACCCATGCCCCGACCACGTTTGTTTAAATTGGCCACAATTTTTTTAGCGGCTATTTCAGTCACTGATATCATTAGTGTTTGCTTTTGTAATCTGCTACTGCAGCCTTAATAGCGTCTTCCGCAAGGATACTACAATGGATCTTAACTGGCGGGAGTGCAAGTTCCTCTGCAATTTGAGAGTTCTTAATTGCTCCGGCCTCGTCCAGCGTTTTGCCCTTGACCCATTCTGTGACAAGTGAGCTCGAAGCGATCGCCGACCCACAACCATAAGTTTTGAATTTTGCATCTGTTATAATTCCATCTTCAACTCGGATCTGTAATTTCATCACGTCACCGCAAGCGGGGGCTCCCACCATGCCAGTGCCAACAGTATCATCTATTTCTAATTTTCCAACGTTGCGTGGATTTTCGTAGTGATCAATTACTTTTTCTGAATAGGCCATTGTATACTCCTTTGTGTATTATAACATGTTACCAAATTATTTACAACCGTTTTGATTAAGAACGACGCTTCATTGCCGCTTTGGCATTAGAATCTACTACCGCACGGGCTTGGTCCACGCTCATGCCAGTAGCAACCTCTGTGTCACCTTTGAATCGAACCACATTAGAATTTGGTTCCAATGGCTCTAGTATGTTGCTCAGTGGTTCTTGACTGATTAGGTCGCCTAAATTGTCTGCGGTAACATTCACTCCTAAACTCTTGGCTAGATCAATAAAAGCTGTTTGACTGATTTGTTTTTTGGCCGTTTCGTCTTGACTGCGTCCAAGCAAAAACTGGCTTAATGCAGCCAGTCGTTGTGTGTTAGGGTCTGCAACTTCGCGGATTAACATTATCTACGTTCACGTCCTAGACCAGCGGGTTCAATATTGGCATCCATTTCTGCATCAATATCTTCTTCACCGTTGACGGTTGGAATTTCAGCATCAATAGCAACTTCCTCTTGACCTGGCACAGGTGGTGCAGGTTCTTCACCTGGAACAGTAGGAGCTTGCCCAGTTACTACGCCCAATGCCTGCTCCAGTTGAGTCTTGGCGCCTTGCAAATTTTGTAACAGTCCAGCCAATGCAGCTGTAGCGTCTGTGTTAAACTGCATGGCTTGATCAACCCCAACTTCGTTCTTGATCTGGTCAACCAAGGCTGGTAAATCTTTAAACTGCATGGCACTGATTTGTTCACTCATTTTTTGCACTTGGTCAACCATGTCTTGACTGGCCAACACAACTTGAGCCTGCTGAACTTCGCTAGCTTCGCGCAATCGACGAGCAATTTTGCTTTCTGCCATGGCCATCATTGTAGGATCGTTCATTTGTTTTTGCAATTGGGCAATTTCTTCTTGTTTGGCTCGGATAGTGTCTTGTATTTGCTTTTTCTTTTGTTGAACCTGGGCGGCCATCAAGGCTTGTTGTTGTTGAGGATTAGCAGCGGGTTGACCTGCAACAGCTTGAGTGGCTAGAGCCTGCTCTAACATTACCAATTTAAGATATGCTGGGTTACGTTCACTTTGATGGAACTCAGGAGTGCGACGGTGTTCGCTGATCAATGAGCGTACACGGTTTAATAGGCCTTGAGCTTGGCGGCGAGAAATAGTATCAAATTTGATACTGGTTCCAAAATAGCTTTCAAAAACCTTAGCGGCTTGTTTTGTTGGGTTGGCTACGGCCAGTTCTTGCAGTTTCATTATCGAATCCCTTTTGTTGAATATATTTAGCCCATTCTACACATTTGGTTAGTTGATTTTCTAGTTGTTTTTTGTGTATGATCTTGCTTTCTAGCTTGGTTAAAATAGTTTCACGTAACGCTGGGCTTTGACTACGGTCACCTACAGCAGCTCTAGCATTGATATCCTGTGTCAATGCATTTAATTTGTTGTCTACTGTTAGCAGTTCACGTGCTGTATTGTAGGCACGGTTTTTGTCGGCTATACACCAACTGAGTGCAGTTTTAGTACTGTGGAATGTGCCCACTTCTGTGGCTGAACAAAATACTTGGTATCCAGGACGCAACGGAACAATGCGATATCGTCCAAATGCTTCGTATTCGCCTGCATCGGTTTGCCAGATCAAATTAGGAGTAATATTCTTAAATTCCTGGCGAAACAGGCGTTCAAATTCTTGGTCTGGCTTCATTTAAGAACGTAGTGAGATATAAGATAAATTACCGAAGCTGCTAAAAATCCAATGATTCCAACACCCCACCCAATTAATCTATCTGTGTTTTTTTCACTTAACTTACTTACACTGGATTTAACTTCTTGTACCATAGTGCAAAGATGTGCAATGCTTTCGCTCATGGCGGACATTTTATCTTCTAGTGCATTATAGCGTTCAGCACACAGTTCCACATGCGCTTCTAGGCTTTTCTTTTCAATATCCGTAGCTTCAATCATAGTATTTTCTCTATTTTTGTGGATCGGCTCTTGTGCAGATCCTATTAATTATTTATGGAAATAGGTGCAAACCAAATGTTTTGTTTGGGTCCGTCGGTGACTAAAATAGATTCAATATCTGGAGTGTTATTGAGTTCACGCAACATAGGAACTCCGTTGGCATCTGCTCTTAGCACTTGTGTAGGGTCGTTGTTGGGGCCATAAATGCCATCGGTTTCTGTTTCAAATTCAAACATCCATCGAGTACCAGTTTGATCCGGTATTGGGTCGGTAAGAGCAAATAATTGTGTGCGAAGGCCCAGGATTTGTGTAAGTGTTTCCCAATTGCGTTGTTGATTACGACTGCGATTCCAAGATTCAGTATCTTGTATCAATTGTCCAGCACGATCCCGGAATGGCATATGAGCTGATTTAAAATGACCAGTTATGCCGGTCACGGTAATATCAAATTGAGTTTGACAGGCAAACTTCATTTGGAGTTCCTACCGAGTTCATATAGGATTTCAACCTGTTCACACAAGTGGTCGAGTTCTGGATCGTCTCGTCGAGCTTGTAAAATTTCTACCCAACGTTTTGAATTTTCTAAATCTTTAAGTTCTTGTTGCAAGGCCGGATCTTGACTGTACAATTCTCGGTTGGTATTACCGGGTTGCCGGGCATATACTGTACGTCCACCATCAGGACTTTCAAATATTGTTACTTCGGTAATTTTATTAACCATCATACCAGTATTTAAGTTATTATATTAAAGTCAACAAAAAACCCACCGAAGTGGGTTTTGAGCATCAATAAAAAATTGATTAGGTTGACAACTTGAAACCAACATTGGTTGAGCTGTTGATTTGATTAACACCAACAACACCAGCTGTGTTAGCTGCAGCTGTTGCAACTGTGGTGTTAGCAAATGCGCCAGTAGGATAGAGACCAACGCTGAGGGCTGTGCCATCAACTTGATACATCGCAACTGTGGTTGTTTGCTGAAGAGCTTGCAACACGTTAGCCACGAAACCGTTAACTTCACCTTGTGTGTTCATTGTGTTAGCAGCAACGAAACGGAAAAAGTCTAGTTTAGGACCTTGTGGTTGAACTGAATTACCAGCTAGGCTGGTACTTTGTGGCAATGGACCATTCAATGTGTCTAATGCAAATACTGGTTGTGATCCACCAGAAACTACGGTAATATAAGCCATTTTAAATCTCCTTAATATATGGACACTGAGGTCCTGCTAATATTTACCTTTTGGGACAAAAAAGTAGAGTTAGGCTGGTTGTTTTGAGTTGTTTATTTCGCGATTGGCCGCTGTAAATCCACCGGCTAAGCGGTTAACAGCCTTGGCCATGCCGGCTCCTGTGGCCATTACCCAGCCTTCTTGACCCGGATGTTGTAGATCCAATTGATTTAAAATATCCATCTTGATATCGTGTAGCAAGACCCAGGCTGTAAATGCCGCGGCCATGCCATCTAAATTGCTACGTGGGCTTTGGATATATTCTACAATGTTGTTGAACTTTTTAGGGGTAACGTGTTGTTGGAGCCATGGTCCAAACTGCGCCAATAAATTATCAAACCCAGTGCCTACTCTACTATTAATATAGTCTATACATAATCGAGGCAAATCAGTGATTTGTAATGCACGAAGATCTGTAGGATCAAACAGCTGATCAATTGCAGCACCTTGACTGTTGTACACATCTTTAACTTGCTGTACTAGCTGACGATTTGGTCGTACATTTTCTTTGGCATACACCGGCTCTAATAGCAGTAGTCCAGGAACCTGTTTAAAATCAACACGGCCAATAGGCTCTTTAGGAGAACCAGGTTCTGCATACCGTGTGTGCATGGCAATACCAACTTTGCTATTGGTAATACGTTGACCTACATCGCTTGCCACTGGAATTTTATATTCTACAGTGTTGGGTGTAAACACAAAATTACCGGCTTGTTCAGGAGGACGCTGTGTGTACAACAGGTCGCCTTGCACATATCCTTTAAAATCTTTAGGAACAGCAGATTCTAACATGGGCCATAATTGAACATACAAAGGCAACAGTGTTTCAACGCGAGTAGCTGGTCGGCCTTGTGCTTCAGCATCACGATCACGCTGTTCCAAATGTCTTGCCACTTGTCGTGGACTTGTAAACAGACCATTATATCCTCGAGCTGTAAATCCTGATACATCAGTAAGAACAAATGTTCCCTCTGGATCACGACCAAATACTAGAGCAGGTTTGCCATCCCACTTGACTGTGGTGGTTTTGCCTGTGTCAGCTGAGGTATGTTTGACAATGTCTAGAGCTTTTTTAATACCTGCACTGCCGCTACGGAACACAAGATCTTCTAAGTGTTCGATGCCTTTGGCACGGCCGCCTTGAACCTCGGCTTCAACAATGACCTGCATGCCTTGATTCACAATACGATCACGTAGTTTGGCTAAGAAGTTTACATCACTAACCGGTTGATATAGTTCTGCACTTTCAAGGAATGGCAGGCCTTCGCGTTCCATGTGTTGTTTAAAGTCTGCTAATTTAGCGTCACGGTTGGGATCTGTGCTAAGTGCTTGTAGAATTGTTTCTACACTGGCCAAGTCTTGACGTGTAGCTGTTTTATTCAATAATAATTTGGCTACAGCATCTGGATTGTCAGTAATAATTTTGTTGGTGGCACGATCAGCAATTCCAGCAATTTGATTCAATTTGTAACCCATGCTTTTGGCAACTGAATTCATTAGCACATTGCGCTCACGACCTTTGTACTTTGAATCTGTGGGCATGGCACCAAGTACAAATTTGCTCCAAGGTATGTTGTTTAAAAACATAAAGTCTGTTTGCACATACCCTAGGTCTGGACGACCGTTGATAGGTGTTTTAAAATGTACGCCAGCGCCGGTTTGTTTGACCCAGTCTTCGGGTTTTTGTTTTTGGCTGGTTGCCCAGCGTGTTAATTGTGCTATTAATTGTTCTTTGGTTAATTGTTTGGCGTCAACAGCAATATCCAAATCGCCTGAGGTGTCTTTAATGCCGGTTGATCCCAGGGTGTTGTTTTGTAGGTCAAGTCCTGGCAACATTTGCTCAAGCCATGCTAGGGTTGTTTTTACGTCAGTCTGATTAATGCGTTGGGTTAACGCACGGCCGTTGCCGTCTTTGAACACATTACCGCCTTCAAGTATGTTCATTAGAGACCCTGAAAACCCATTAGTAGTAACAATCCATCCGCCGCAGGGTTGCCTGTTGATTTTACTTGTTTAGTGCCAGTTAGTTTTGCCGCTGTTGCGCCAAGTGCCGGTAGGCCTTTAGCAATTGCTGGATCCAGTTGTTGTTTTAATGTTTGTGCCATTCCTTCTGCATCTTGAGTGCTGCCCTGAGTACCACCCGGTGCAATAGTTGACTGACCGGTGGCATTGCCGTTGCCTGCGCCCGGAGCTGATGTTTGTGCCAATCCTGCCTGTTGAACCAATTGTTTAAATAATTCTTTTTCGTTGGTCGGTGCAACAGCAGGTGCAGGTGCTGCTGGTGTTGCAGGTGCGGGGGTTGCCGGTGGTTTAGCAGTTGCTGGTGTTGCAGGTGTAGGTTGACCAGCAACCGGTGCTGGTGCGTTTCTTTGCGCCGATCTTGCTGCCAATCCGCCAACAGGTCGTGCTGTGGGTTTTACAGTAGGGATTGCTTCTTCAAGATCCGATGTCATTCCTTGTATTCCACCTTTTGGTTTACCATATGCCTTTATTGTATTTTTTCCTTTAGGACTGTTGGCAACACTGGCAGGCATCTGTCCAGGTTTTGCTGGTGCAGTGGCAGAAGGAACTCTACCAAATGTTGCCGCAGGTTTCTGTCCTTGCACTTGTTGTTGTAGAGCTGTTGCTTGTTGCAATGGTGTTTGTTGTGGCTGATTAGGATTGCCTGATTTAGCTACATTAGTTTTACTAATTGGGGCCGTGGCCGCGCCGGCACTTGCGGTATTAGTTTGTGTTGCAGGCGGTTGTTGTGCAGGTGCCCCACTATTGCTTATTTGTTTGACCAGACTGACAATTTTATCTTTGTTAATAACATTTGGCAAATACATACCACCAAGTAAATTTTTGTTTACAAATGCTAATAATGCTTGTTCAAGTTGCCCGTTTGCACGGGCATTTGGATTGGTTCTTAGCAACTGTCTTTCATATTTTTTCCATATAGGATAGGCCTTATTAAACAGCTCACCAGTTTTACGATCTGCAGATGCATCTTGATAAGCACCTTTAAAATTTGAAACAGCACCGCCTACTTTTTGAGCGGCTCCCTTGGCTTTGTTTGCAATCCATTCAGAAGGAAGTGTAACTTCTTCTAGTTCAAATTGTTTCTTTTTTGTTAGTTCATGAATTTGCATCTGTGCGTCTCACTGTGCGTGTAAATTTGCCTGGGTCACGCTGATTAATAGCGTTGAGTAATTTTCTCTGTAGATTCTGAGCATCTTCTACACTGTAACTGGAGTCAATCTGCTCTAGCAAGCGTATAGCACTAGATATAATGTTGGTGGCGCGGTTTTCAATAACATGGCGTTGATCACGCTCAACATACATTGAGTCTAATTCTTCCAATAAACTACGTGTTTTCTTTTGCATTTTAGTCCAGGACCTTTTTATTATTTATTCGGTTTTAAATGGTTTGCCCGGATCTCTATCAATGGAATTATGCAAGGATGGGCCATAACCCATGCAATAGTATCAGCAATGTGGGTTAACTCTAACCATGTTTCATGCCCCGGAGCATTATCGTTTAATCCGCCAGCAATAATGTGTGTGGTCTTAATATTGTTTAATCCATTTAACTGCAAACTACGGTCTTTTAACGCTCTTTTTTGAATTGAATAGGTGCCATATAGTTTGTCTTTGGCTTTATTATCGTTTATACCTATGTACTCTGCTGTGCTTCCGATATTAATAATGTGACCATAGATTCCAAGTTTAGCCCACTCCTCGTGTGTTGTCTCTAATAAAGCTAGTTGACCGTTACCACAGATAAAAGAACTATTAATAAATATGGTGTAGTGAGCAATTTGTTGTCTAAAATGTTGTTCGCTACCTGGATCCCAAAATCTTAAATCATACCCTGTAGCTCGACTAGCAAACTCCGCAGAAGGAAAACGTTGTTTTACTGCGCTAGCCACTGTCGAATGATATGGATTTCCAGAACATAATATATTCATAGTAGTTGACTCCATTCTGGAAACACACTTTTATAATCAATTTGACGAATTTGGTCAATTTTTTGAATAAGCTCCCAGAACGCCAAGTGTGGAGTATTGTCGATTTCAATCCCGTCTAACAACTTGTGCAATTGCGGATAGTTTGAGAATCTGTCAGATAAAATTTTCTTTGCAGTAGAATTTAAGTGCACAATATTAAAATCTCCAATAGCACGTTGAAAAATTAAATTTACAGGATCTCCATATCGATTAGTTAAAAAATTAGATTGGTACCAATCTACTAATTCTGTTAGATAATATAAATTTAAATAACTCCAAGTACAATTTATGTTAAACATATGATTATGAGGCATATTTTCTTGATACCATAATAAATTATTAGTTACCGATTTCCAATCTGCACCAGTTCGTTGATAATTAAATCTATCGCCTACGTCATCGATGCTAAAATATAATTCAATTAACTGACATTCTCCCCACAAATTTAATAATTCTTGTGTGGCTTGTTGTGTACCATTGGTATTATAAAATACACGAACATTGTCAAGGCCTTTAACTTTTTTTATTTCTTTAAGTAAATTAATATGGTTATTGCTCATCAGCGGCTCGCCGCCACCATGAAAGTGCAAAGTTTTTATATTTTTAAGTAATTTTGAATCAAATGTTTCAAGTTGATTAAATTTTTCATATTTGAATTGATCGATTGTCTTAAGGGGGTAAAGTTTTTGATAGTCAGATACCCACGCTGTACTGTTGTGTGGGCCACATATAACACATTTTAAATTGCAAAGATTTCCTACGCTGTAATCTAAACCTTGTGGTGCATTTAAATCAATGTCGGTATCATAATGATAGTTTTCATATAAATTTTGGCTGGCTAAGCGACGACTTACTAATCCGTTTTCTTCAGCTTTGTAACAACTAGAACATCCGGGAATAGGAGTATCTGTTTCTACACATCGTTTTAATTCTGCACGTTCTGGGCCATTCCAGATGCTATCTAAATCAAATACCTCAGACGTTTTAATATATCCTTTAAAGAAACTGCATGGATTATAACCTAATTGACCGTTGTAGGACCATATGGCAAGATTTTTATATATTTCATAACAGAAATATTTCTTGTCTTTCATGACTGTTTGATTTGGCCTAGCAATTGTTTTAACTTGGCACTTTGCACATCTGCTGTAATTTTTACATTGTCTTCGCGCTCAACTGGACTAGCAGGCTCTGTTCCGTTAATCATTGTGCTTTTTGCTTTGATACTATCTAGTAAATTGCCTTTGGCAAAGGAATTAACAGGGCCGGCTTCCTCGCCTGGGTCAGTGATGCGCATGGTTTCAATGTTATAATCTAAATCAATTTTCATGCCTACACCTGTACTACTACGACTCTTCATACATTGTATTTGATACTTGCCACGCTCACGCATGGCACGGCTTGTGAAGATACCAAACACGTTGTCAGCTGTATTGATCTTAGAGATACCACCTGAAATATGACTGTGATCAAATTCTACTTCTTCTACAGCACTACGATTCAACTGCGACGCTGTGACAAACAACACATTGAGTTCTTTGGCCAAGTTGCGCAACTCTTCACTCACATATTTGTCTTTGACAAACAAGTCATTTGGGCTTACTTTGGCGCTGACCGGCATCAACAAATCCAAGTAATCGCACATGATAAAATCTACTCGAATGCCTGTCTGTACTTGAACTTCTTTTATGTAACTGCGAATGTCATTGATGTTGCTCTGCGCCGGCAATGCTTTAATACGATACTGCCCAGCTTTCTTACTTACAAGTTTAACTTTAAGTTCGGTTTGATCAATGTCTTTGCGGATTTCTTTTGTGCTCATCCCGGCCAACATGGCATCAGTTCTTAGGGCGCACAGTTCTTCACTCAGTTCTAAACTGATATAAACACCACTGAGTCCGGCCTGTAACCAACTCAATGCTATGTTCATCATAACAAGCGATTTACCCGAACCAGATCCACCGGCAAAAATGTTAAGTTCGCCACGACTGAATCCACCATACAAGATCTTGTCCATTTGTGGCCATCCTGTTGACACTTGTCCGCCCGAATTAAAGTATTTGTTGATACGAGCCTGCGGGTCAGCAAAGTAGTCTGTGCCCATGTCCTTGGTCAAACTGATTTGAACTGCATCCTTGATTAGTTTTTCTACAGGATCATACTCGCCTTTTTCCAACAAGTCGGCTGATTTTAAGATTGCACGTTCTAGTTCTTGTCTGCGAGTAAATCCCTCAAACTCAGTCATAAACCATTCAAAGTGACCTTCGTTTAGGTCAGGAATGTGATTCAATACCACGCCGGTTGCAGCTCGAATTTGGTCTGTACCCGGTAATGTTTTATATTCATTGCTATGTGTGGCAATAAACTCTGCTACTGGTCGTAAACTACGATCAAAATTTTCTGGGTTATAGATGTTCTGCACACGCACATAGCTTTCGGCGTCTTGCAACATCATTTCTAAAAATAGTTTTTGGACATCAAGCCCGTAGTCTTTTAACAAGTTGTTTCTTCCTTAGTTCTATTTTAATTTTGCTGGTTTCTTTGGCCTGCATAATAGTTATCAATGCGGCCAATCTACCCAACTGAATTACTGCATCGTTTACATCTTTAATACCTGCGGGCCACTCAGGCATACTTACTGCCCACCCTAGTTCTACTGCACGATCCACTAACTTCATACCAGCGGCATCTTGATCTGGCACTACTATAGCTTCACGTCCTAGACTGCGTATTAATCTAACTTGTGCATCACTAATTTCTGCGTGTAATACTGCTAGGCCGTTGATGCTGAGTGCATCAAACACACCTTCTACTATAATTACTGTTTGCCAGTTGGACTTTTGCAAATCTGTGCCAAAAACATAACCCGGTTGTATGTCTTGAATGTACCTGGGCGTACGATCGTCTAAAAATCTTGTGGTGTGACCAACCACTTGATTATCATGTGTAAATGGAATTACTACTCCAGGACGTGGCATGGTTTTATACAAAAATGGATAATCTAGCGGAATACATCTATTCCGCAGATACTCTTTGGCCTGCTCATTAAGTGTTTGTGTATCTGCTGGTAGATCTCTGTCTTCAAATTCAATATTTTGTAATTTATTAATAATCTCTTGGCGCTCTCCAAGTAAACCTTCTATACTCTTATGTTTAAGGCTTTCAAGATTTATGCGCTCGATTTCTTCTGTGGGTACGTTCAACCACTCTAATAGCTTACGAGCTTTGAATGTTAAATTTCTACCCAATACAAAACTAGCAGTATAGCCACAATTGAAACACGAATAACTCCAGCCAGAATCTGATATTTTTAGACCGCCACGGCCTCTCTTATCTTGTGTGTCGCTACGATGTGTGCAACAAACAGCATTTCCAGATAACCAGCCAGAAGATGTTTGCTTAATCTTTCGACCTTGCCTCCAGTAAGTTTCAACTGTCTGATTTATCAATTCTTGTTACTATCCATTTGTTAATGTTTTTTGATGTTCGTATGTTTACTGTGTTAGTATAACACTTTCTATAGGCATTAAACAAGCCCCAATATGAGATTTTTAGCTCTGTTTGAAACTGTTCGGCAAACCCTTTTAACCCAATATCTGTTTCCCAAACTCTGCCATCTGGTGATTCAATTCTATAGGATCCATTATGAGCATCACTTTTGCGTTTTTTGGTTTTTTCTGATTCAGGATTGTCTTTAAATCTTTTTAATTGCCCTTTGCTACAATTCAATGCCCTTTTTTGTTTCCAGTCGCTCGATGCATTGGCCCAAAATAGTTTAGCCGATTCTGAATCATGCCCCTCACCTCCGCCGGTAATATTATATCCAGTGTGTAATGTTTTATAATATTGTATCCAATACTTTTCTTTTGTATTTAGATCTTGAGTTGTCCACTTATTGTTTTGCTCAATAATTTCAAATTTCATATTATCCCAACCGTATTTTCTAATTGCAATCAGAATGGGTCTTTTAATGTCAGGGTAATATTTGGCAGCCGATTGATACAATACTGCTTTTTGTTCCAGCGGTAATGTACACTTGCCAACATATTGTTTTCCAGATGGCGAGGTAATCAGATAGATATATTTCATATACCTATTTATGCTAATCCACAATTAAAACAAATTAGTTATCGGTACAGTAGATCAACCACATAACCGGTACTGATCACTACTGCGGCGCCAGTCTGGGCAGGATTGTTTGGGTATGTACCTACTCCAAATCCGGCATTGGGTAGATACCAGTACCCACTTCCACCATTGGTCACAGTAATACCAGTGACCACACCTCCTGACACTGCGGCCACTGCTGTGGCTCCGGCACCATCGCCAATGATGTTGATCTTGGGCGGTGCTAGATATCCTGATCCACCGTTGGTCACTGTGATGCCGGTAACCACACCGTTGGTTGTTGTGGCAAAAGCTATAGCCGGAAAACTGGGTTGATCTGGTACAGCAAAAATGCTGTTGTTAAAACACATGCGGATTAAGGGATACCAACCCACAATGTTCATGTAGATGGTGCCAGTCTTGTCCAAATAGGTAGTTGATTCGGTTACATTGTACCAAAGACTTTCATAGTTTTCGGCGGCCTGTGCTTTGATTGTTCCTGTGTAGCCATCCAAGGTCATTTGTACTGTAGTTACTGCATTAACTGGCTCAATAAAACTGCTGAAATATTCTGTGTTTGTAAAACTGTTCCAGTAGTTTCCGCCATTGGGATTACCGGCCCAGTAAGGATTACTAGGATTTTGGCTCCAGGCAGTGCCATCAACACTGGCCTGTGCTGTTAATTTAAGCGTGGGTATTGTGAGTGGAGCACTGGGCACATACTGTGGTAACACGCTGTCCACAATGTTTACAGGAGCACGGGCTCCAGCTTGAGCATTAGTAAACACTGCCTCGACTAGGCCGCCGGGTTGTGTACGTTGTATACTATAGGTGGCTGGTTGTGCTAGCACTTCCAACATTTCAGCTGTGGTCAATGTGACCTTGGCTCGGCCAGTAGTGGCACTCAAGGTAACCAGCTCCTTTTCAACTAGTATACGGTCGCCGGCAGTGTTGATTGCACGGAATAGGAACGTACTACCTGTGATATTAACAGGTTTTTCTTGTTGATTAATGAATTCAAACAAAAGCACGTTATCTACGCCTTTGTTTATGGTTAGTTGTTTTGCGTACACAGGATCGTACCTATAAGTAAAAGTTTCCCCCGCACCTGTATCCATGAGTAACACTCGCGTGAGCTGTTGATAGATATAGACCTGGGTAGAGTACATACAGAGTATTTAGCCGGTTTAGAATAGGGTCTCAGAATGGTTTGGTAAATATCCGTAGATATGAACAATGATTTCTTTGAAAAACTAGCGGAAAAATACCCATTTATAACCTTGTGTGTTTATGCCACAACGGAATACGTGGGCATTATACAAAATCAGGACGATGCTATAACTACTATCTATGATTTTGGCGCCATACAAGACTTGGAAATCAAGCAACAATTTTTAGAGTTGGCCAATGTTTGGTGGTGGGAAAGTAATCGCAGTGTACCTATTAACATATTCCTCAAGCACGATTGGGATCAATTTAAACCTTACCTGCGTACTTTTATTAACAAAGATTTAGAAGTATTGCACGGCCCTGTTTGTAGTCTTAGCGACATGGGTCGCAAAAAGTCTAAGAGAAAATCAATTACACTTGTTCGACGGATTGACTAAGCAGATTCATATGTAACGACACCAAGGCTGCATAGCCGATAGCGTGAGCATGTTTGAACACAAATCCGCGGCTGTCATCACCATCCCACACCGATTCAAACACTTTGTTCCAGGCCGTGTTTTGCAGATGCGCTTTGCCAGGTCTAATAATACTAATAAATGCTGCCATTCTTGGAATAGAATCTGGCTTCATTGTGGCAAGTAAATCTGTATAATTGCCCACGTGTACTAACTGCTTTGCCCACTCAGAATCTGTCCATAAACGTGACCAGGCGGGTTCTTGACCCAACATTTGCTCATAGTGCTCTGGGTTTTTTATCAGTTGATAAACACTCATGTTTAACAAATCTATTTTAAAATACCCCAGTTGTTCAGCTTGTTCATAATCTATAGCCGCACAAGCATTAACAGGATCATATGGAATATCAGTAACGTACACACCACTGTTATGGCGACGTGCTTGGCCTTGATGCAGTTGTCTAGCCGGGATTGCTTGAATTAATTTTAACAGCTGATCTCTATCAGCTAAATCTAAGTCAATATCTGCGCTCATTACCAACCTGCCTTAGTTAGTATATCTCGAGCGTATTCTTGATCTGCTGGATAGTCTCGAAATTTCTTCATCCAAAAATCTGCATCAATGTAGGGCCATATCATAGAGACCTGCGTGGCGTCTAACTCTGCTAGGAATTTTTGTCCTGCGGCACTATTGTAGATAATCCATGGACTGATACGTCCTGCGGTCACAGCATAGACCATGGCATTGGTGTTGCCATACCGTAAGCAATCTTCTGCAGGGTGACCGTGTTGTTCACTCCAGTCTATACCAAACTCCATGGCACGGGCTAGTGCATCATTTACATTTTCCACACGCAAATAGTCTGTAAGATATTCAGTGTAGACGCTATCCTTACACCAGTGATCGATTTTTTTATTTTGTTTCAGTACCCACTCAGTAAATCGCGCTGGATTGATAGCTCGAACGTCTACACAATAACGACCAAACTTTACAAAAGCACGATAGTAAGGGCTTTCGCAAAAGTCATCATAAGTTTTTAGTTTGGCGCTGCCTTGTGTAAGTTCGTAAAATTTTATGTAAGCGTGAAACCCTAGACGTACTCCGGCTTCGTCTTTTTGCTGACGACGACGACGAGGTTCACATGAATGCACTGCCAGACTAGATTCTTTAATAAAATCTTTCTTACAATACTGGCAGGTATATTTCATTTTTTAACTTCTTGCCCTAGCTGTTTAAGGTAAGCATCAATGTCTTTTTTGGTATTGATCTTGGCCATTAGTTCCACTTCGTCATCTTTTAAATGTGGGAACAATTCAACAATTTGTTTTCGAATACCACTGGCGCCGGCTTCTTTTTTCTTAGGAGCAATCCATTGATGTCGTTGTGTACCTAGGCCTGGGCTCACTGCTGTAGCACATAACCATTGCAGTTTAGGATGACGATTAATTGCAAAAAAATGTTTGTTGACATAGTGATTACTACTTTGCAAATAATAATGTTGTAACTCTGCACTGCCTTGGATACTTGAGCCCCAGCGTATCATTAGGAAGTTGCTGAACTTCTTGCGCTCTTCGTCTGTAAGGCTGGAATAAAAATCTCGATCTTTGCGATCAAAGCACATCATTTCATTTTGTATTGACAGTTTATCCACTACCAAGCCTGATTGTAATTTACCACTTCACAGTTGCGACTAATGTCCTTGACAAAATAAACACAGTCAGGCTTTTCACCAATGCCTAATGGTACACACAACATTTGACCGTTTTTTAATTTAGGAGCATACCATGTTACTTCTTGATATACATCAATAATCTCAATATCTAGAAAACTAGGACGGAAACTGCTAAGAGGGTTGAATTGAAATGCTTTAAATCCGCGATCATTAATACTGGTTAATGGCAATACTTCCAGGTCTCCTAGATCAGGTTCACCTATGAGTATTTGCCAGTCCACAGGCATACGCACTCTATGTTCGCCAACACGTAAAACTAGTGCGGGTGCTGTGAAACTTTCTAAAAAGATTAAGGGAATGTAATGATAGTCTGGGTCTTTAGGATCGCTATTATCAAATATGGCAAACCGCATGTCATCCACTTCCTCTGGTAGATGATCCAAATCAAATGGTGTGTTATCTAATGTAAGTATACGCATGAATTTATTATAACATAGTTTGTAGTAGATGCAACCTTTATTTCCATTCTAGTTTTTCTTGAGTGAATGGATAATTAGCTTCTCGATAAAAAACTTTGCGTTTGGTTAGATGTCTTTTCGCAAATTTGCAGGTGCTGGTTACGTCCCAGATTTGCACATGATCTTTATCTTCAGCTTTTCGTATTCCGCGGCCGATCGACTGGATGACCCGGACAAAACTCTTGCCAGGTTCGACAAGAACAAGATTAAAAATCCTAGGCAAATTAATACCCACAGCAGCAACACCATAGGTAGCCACAATGATTTTTCCAGTACTAGTTGCCACTTCGTCATATTCATCTTGTCGATCCTTTGCTTTTGTAGCTCCACTAACAAACACTGCCTGATCGCCTAACAAGTCCACTAAGGCATGACCGCCTGCTACACGATCTACTAACACCAGAGTATTACCTGTGGCATTAACCTGTGCTATCAGGTGTGCTATGGTTTTAAGTCTGTCTGGCTCTTCTAGTAGGAACTTTAGTTCACTTTGATAGTTAGAGAACTCTGCATGATCAACTAACTGTACCACATTCACGTGGCATTGCGCTAGTACACCACGATCCTGTAACTCACTGGCACTGAGCTGATTAATTACCGGACCAAGACTACACTTTAAGGCTTGAAATTCAAAGGGTTCTTTAGGTATGGTTCCTGTGAGTCCCCAACGCAATGGTATACGACTCATTACACCTGTAAGCAAACTTTTTAATGCATCAGCTTTGGCCATATGCACTTCGTCAACAATAACGCACACAACATCTTCAAGAAACTCGCCAATAGTAACATCACCTACAGAGTTTTTTGTATTCTTCAATAACACATTCAAACTTTGCCATGTACATATAGTATGCTGGCGGCCCCATTCCTTACGATCGCCAAAGTAAACACCAACATCCTGTTGCATGTTGATATAGTCTTTTTCTGTTTGTGTTACTAGACTCTTGTTGGGCACAATAACAATGGTGCGACCATATGGTGCCACTGCATTACTGAGTGAGGCTGTGATTACAGTCTTGCCTGCGCCAGTGGCGATCTCCTGGATACATTGTGGGTTCTCAAGGAAGTTGTTGATGATCTCAACTTGATAGTCGCGCAACTCCATTGGTTTACCTTCTAATGGATGTCCTTTTCCCCACACAATATGACTGAATGTTTTTTCTGTCACTTTCTCAAAAGTAAATGTCGTAGAATAATCTCGTTGGTCATCTAAGTCAATGTCATAGTTAAACTTTTCAAGTATAGGAATAATCTCCGGTAGCAAGTTTACATAAGTGCTACCACCCAGTTGGAAGTAACTTACCTTGCCGTCCCATCGTCCAAGTCTAACAGCGGGCAAGTAACGGGCGCCCGGAACATCATACTTAAACGCATTAACTAAAGCGCGGCGAGCATCAAGTTCAAGTCCTTCAATTTTGATGTTTACTTCGTCTCGAATTATAATAGTGGCTGTTTTCATTGTAAGGTAACTTGTGTAATGTGCTGATTTTGCTTAATTGCTTCTATTAACTGATCTCTAGGTTGGGTTTCAATGAGTTCTGCTACAGGAAAACGCAAAGGTAACAGTCTAGGATCTTGAAATGCTGTAAACCCTTGATCAAAGAAAAAATCTCTATGTAGATTAAAATGTTTCTGCATTCTAATTAATTTGTCAGAAATATAGTCGACTGTTTCCTCATGCATGCGAACATTGAAGTCTGCTGAATAATGATTAAAAGGTTTAAATGCATCATCACTTATGTAGTTATCACGATCTTGTGTAAGGTCCTCAAGGGTTTTGCCTATCTCAGAATAGTTCAAACATACGCTACCAAATTTGGGATTTAAAGTTCCATATTCATGCATAACTTCTACAGGTAACGTGTTGATCTTTGGCATGCCAAACCAAGTGCAAACAAATCTAGGACGATTGCCACGTGCGGCGCTTTCGCATCTGTGGACACTGACATTTAAATTGGCTAGATGTTGTCTTGTCTCTTGAGGTATGGGGCCATATTTTGGATGTACTGGATGTTGGTCTAACAGGCCATGCCATTGTTCAAAAATATTGTGTAGATAATTTAATGTGTCTTGATCGTTGACCGTAGATAAGTCCCGAGTGATTAACGGTTGCCAACTATTAATTCCTTGGATACATTCTTTTATTTTTACCAAGGCAATACGTTGGTCTTCGTCTTGGGTGTTAAACCCATAAAATCTTTTAGGGTCATCTAACGGCCACTGCTCTCGTTTACTCATACGTTCGAGCCATAATTGAGCAATTGAATTATCCAATACTTGAAATTGCAATTTTAAATCCAATAGATTAATGGTTAAGATCATAACTTAGTATAACATACTTAAAACAAAAGATCAAAAAAACAGGCACCAAAGTGCCTGTTGAAAATGGGTAGTTAAAAACTACCCAGGAGCTACCATACTAACTGTTCTTCATACAAGTGCTAGCGGCCAAAGCCTTCCAGTTATCACCCGATACTTTAGTCAAGTCTGCAATCTTAAGTGCCATACGCAAGCTCATTTCACGTAAACGACTTTGATTAGCGTCCATAAAGCCAATGATCTCGTCCCCTTGCTCTTGAGTAAAATCGTAGTCTGCAAATAACTCACCCTTTAGGTAAATCTGTTTGATACGCAAGAAACGATCACGCATAGTGTTAAGGGTAAGATCTAGGAAGTGACAACGACTTTGTAATGCTTCCAAATGGTCTTGTAACTTCTTGCTCTTGAGGTTTTGGAACTGTAGATTGGTAATAAAAATACACGATCCTTTGAAGTCAAACATGTCTGGAACGCCTTCGCGGCGCAACATAGCACTATCACTATTCCAGTAGATTCTACGCTTCTTACCTGAGTCCAATGCGGCCTTGAGAATGTTCAAGCTCAAGTCATCTTGAAACACTGAGTCACAATCGTCAAACACCAAGACATTGTTTTTGTCTGAATGTTTATACAGGGTGCAATACAGACCAATTGGAGTCATTGCACCTTTAATAACTTCATACTTGACACGACGGCCTGACAATTTGTCAAACAACCCTGAATGTTCTAGTTGTTTTTCTACACCATAACTTTTACCTACACCGGGAGGGCCAACTACAATCATTGCACGGACATCGCCGGCAATTGTGGCCTTGGTCATTTGGTCAAGAATGTCAAAGCGTTCGCCAATACGAGCAATAACTTCTTCGTCAGTTTCAACCGGCGCTTTAGCATGAACATGAACTTGGGCGTGAGCAATGGGTGCTACAAATTCACCTGCTGACACTGATTCGGCAGTAAATTCAATATCTTCAATTGTGTTTACATTAACACGAACTACATCTGGTAAGTCTGGGCCAAAAAAGCCATCTGATTTTACAGTCACGTAGCCTCCTTTGGCTCCTGTTTGGTAACCCTTCACCAAATTAAAGGTCACATTGTTTACGGGTTGATTACGGTATATTCCGTTTTTAATAATTACTGTACTCAAGGTTAGCTCCTTTTTATTAACTATACAACTATTATAACAAATTGGGTATTTTTGGTCAACCACTTACTTGCGGTATATTTCACGGGCTATGTCAGCACCATTTTTGTACCCTTGATAACGACCCAAACAATAGCCCATGAATACACCGTATGCTAGTGCCATTAAGATTAGGATTGTGTTTGATTCCATTTAAAACTCCTTTATTAATTGTTATAATACTATTATAGCAAAAAGGTCTTTAATGGTCAATCGTAAAAAAAGCCCTAGAACTAGGGCTTTTTATTATGTTAGTGTGTACTAACTTATTCTAGTCCGGCAATTGCAGTAAGATCGCATTCCATTAAGCCAGATCCTTCTGCTGGAAATTCTACCATCCAACCCCAAGTACCAGGAGGAGTGTCGCCACGAGTCTTTGCTACTCCATTAACTACAACATTACTTCTAGGTTCGTTAGGTCCGTTTAGATTTATAAACGTGTCTGGACCAGAACTTACTATTGTAGTTAAATTATGGGCTTCTAAAACAGCGGTTTGTTCTGCCGGTGTACCGTTCTCTAATATTGCAATTTCAGCGCCGCTTAATGGAGGGACGGCTTTTGCAGTATAAATTGCAATTTTTTCAGCTGTTGTACTTGCAGGATCTGTTAACACACCAATTTCACTTTCGGTGTATACTGGATTAAGTAAAGGCATGTAATTTGACATAATTTGTTCAAAAAATGTAGATACTCCTACTGGATTATCTAGTGAAATTGACATGGGTTGTGTACCTGCAAAATTTATAGGTACTTCAAAGGTAAACAATACCACTTGGTCTGCTGGCGCTCTACTAACATCACTGGTATATAATGTTGGAATATTTCCAGTATAAACTACATTTCCATTTAAGGTTGCTGTAATTACAATAGGTTCTGTTCCAGTTGGAGCATATCCGTTGCCTAAAAATTGTATTGTTCTATTTGCCATTGTTTAAATCTCCTGTGCAGTTATTTATCATCGCCAGTGAGCAACCACGGTTTGATCCATAATTTGATCAGGTTTAGGATTGCCGTGAAATACCATAATGCTGGTGCTGTCCGAGACGTGTGTACCAGTGCCTGGCGTTTGATGACGTCGTTTACGGAAATTGTAGCCGCCGTCGAGGCATTGCCAGCGCCAACTTTGCACACGATTTGTATCAAAAAATCTACGTTGATTTTCAGGAATTTCGGCTGAAATGTAATCTTGGTCGCCTGGGTATTTTCGCATAGTTGTGGCTAGGTCCTGGTGAACAAATGTAGTCCATATGTTTTGATAATGCTGAGTGTCCCACCACATAACACTGGAGTTTATACCTGTATGATTAGGGCGCCATAGATACTTAAAATCACGTATGGCCCAAAAATACGTAGTGGGTTGTTGCCAAATCCAATCGATGTTGCTTACTATTACAGTATCCAAATCAAAGTACAACAACGGCCCGGCATGATGCACGGGATTAAAAAGTTGCATTTTATACCACCAAGATTTTTTTGGACTAGCAATAGACCACGGTTCAAGTATATGTTTGATCATGTGCTTAGGTACCGGTCTGTCGGCTTCGGTGTAGACGTGTAATCTAATGCCTGGAATGATGTTCCGGCTCAGCATGTTGTACAATCGTTCTACGTAGTTCCACGAGTATGCTGTGCCGTGTATAACACAGGCACAGTTTATAGGGCCTTGCATAATCTCTTGAGCCATAGGCCTTGGGTAATTTCTTCTAGGGTGTATTCTGTGTGGCAGATCTCTACTAACCATTGATCTCTATCGCAATCATATGGCTTTTCTATATCTGTTATTTGTACACCAACTGGGTGCGCTAAACTACTTGAATCAACTATGGGCCTGGTGCCGGCCAACGCGGCCTGTATTCCAGGACCTGAATTGTAGTTAACCAAAGCATGACAATCAAATGCTAAATTATAACTGTCATAGGTGCTTTTTATTTTTTTAGGTTGTTCTATAGTTACACTGTGAAATCGTGTATGATCCAATGGGCTTCTAGGATGTGGGCGAATCACAATTGGTCTATCTGTTACAGCTCGAATGTTATCCACTTGGGTTGAAATCCAATCTTCCATACTAACTAGTCCTGCAACTTGTTGACTTTTTTTATGTTGTGCAGCAATTACAATTTGCGGATTGCGACTGAGATTCAACGCTAGACTTATACCTAACTTTTTGGGACGGTCCATATCCAAGTTTTCAGTGTGCCCATAGTAACCCAACCGGTTGATATGATTAACAGCAATTTTCCAAGTTTTGCCACGATACAGTGCGCCCACATCTACTATAATAACTGACTTATTTTGTGCTCGATAATGTTTGTAAACTTGCTTGTTTGCGGTCATTCGGCCTGACCATAGCACTGACCATATTATAGCCGCATCGCAATCTTGCCCGTTTTCAACAGGTATATGCCCACTAGATCGCAGGCCATCCAGCATGGCCTGCACGACAGGAACACTGTTTAAAGCACATTGATTTGGAAAGTAGGCCACACGCATAAGGTTAAATATATTTAACTATGATGCTACCACCACTACACGGAAACCTAGACCAGAATCAATTTTTTATATATGCAGCCGCCGATGCTGTTTATTTTGATAGATTTGGGCCTGCATTGGCCAACAGCGTGGTTAGAAACACTGATCACGGAGTGCATTTTCATTTATATGATCCTACGCCAGCTCAATTAGAATATTGTAAAAATACCGATCGAATTAGTGTAACTTGGGAAACTACTGCACCAGGGCAATTTGACTCAGCCTTTGCGTTTTGGGGTGGGACTGATTTACCGGAGCCATACCACAGTAGAAAAAACAAAATGTTAGGCCTAAAACAATTCACAGATAATGCCAATTTGTCAGCCTGGATCAAAAAAACCTATTATGCTTGTATGAGATTTGTGCGCTTGCCCGAAATAGTTACTACCCCTAGGCGATTTTTAGAGATTGATATAGATGGACTAGTGCGTGGTACATTTGAAACCCAATTTGCAGACGATGGTGAAAAGGATTTTTATCTATATCAAAAAGAAAAAGGTGGACATTTGGCTGGTGCTATCTTGTACACTGACAAACCAGAGTGTTTGCAGTTTGCACAAAAATTAGCGGCAGTCATAAAAGAACAAATTGAGCAAGATAACATTTATTGGTTCCTAGATCAACACAGCCTAGATCGTGTCATAGTTGATTATAAAAAAGGATTATTGCCCATATCATATGTAGATTGGCGTATGCAACCCACCAGCAGTATATGGAGTGCTAAAGGCAAACGCAAAGATCTAGAAATATTTAAAAAAGAACTAAGAAAATATCAATGAAAACCATATTAATAACCGGCCATGAAGGATTCATAGGCCGGAACACAGTAAAATTATTAAAACACAAATATGAATTTGTATTATATCCAGGAGATATACGAGAATTTGCATTTGATGGACATTGCGATCTTGTACTACATCTAGCAGCTTTGGCAGGTGTACGGGCCAGTTGGCAAGATCCTGAGGCATACTGGGCCACTAATGTAATGGCCAGTCAACTTATTTTTAACTGGGCAACTGAAAATAATAAAAAAGTGTTTTATGCTAGTTCATCATCAATTTACGAATGGTGGCTAAATCCCTACGCTACCACTAAAAAATCCATGGAACAATTATCACCAACAAACAGTACAGGCATGAGATTCCACACCGTGTGGGGTAGTGATAGTCGACCTGACATGTTTTATGACATGATGCTCAAAGGAAAAATACAATATCTAACCACCCATGAAAGAGATTGGACCCACGTAGAAGATGTAGTTAGTGCTATCGATCTGTTAATTAATTTAGATCAAACTCCGCGATATCTTGATATAGGCACAGGAACTGTTACACGAGTTGATCAATTTGCGCAAAGTCGAGGTTTTGGTCATTTACCTATCAAAGAAACCACAGGAGAAAGATTACATACCCAGGCCGACATTGGCTTTTTACAATCTCATGGGTGGATGCCTACTAAAAATATCATGCGCGATGGCTAAAAATTTAATTTATCAAGTAGCTGTAGGTAAACCTAATCCCTTATACGAAATCTGCATTGCCAGCGTGGCCTCTTATTGTCAACGTTGGGGTATTGAGCATCGCGTACAACATGAGCCTATTCTTCGTATACGACCATTGCATAGTTTTCGCAGTGAAGGTGCAGTAGAACGACTGGGCTATCTGCCTATATTTGAAAAAGAAAATGCGTTTGATTTTTTGGATCAATATGATGCTGTGTGTATTGTTGATAGCGATATCTACATCATGCCCACGGCGCCCGATATATTTGATCAACTAGGAGATGCGGTGTTTGGCGCTGTAGCCGAGCGTGACATGCCATTGACTGAACAACACAAGAAAAAGATTCGTAAATATAGTGAAGGACAATATGGTCCACTAAGATCAGAAGCAGATTTTCGTTGGAATAATCTTGGTGCTGAATTTTACAATATGGGTCTGATGTTGTGCAAGAATCAGTTACAATCATATTTAAACGCACAAAATTCAGAACAATTTATACGCAGACCAGAGTTTGAAAGATTTGTAAATGGCGAAGGAAATTGGCGGTGGAGCACTGACCAAACTCTGCTAAACTATTGGATTAAACATGATAATGTGCCTACTAAAAATTTAGATTGGCGTTGGAATGCCTTGTACCGTGGCATAGAAGATCAATATTTGTCAGACGCTTACTTTGTACATTTCTTTCTAGCGACACACATTCCTGCAGACAAAAGTATCAATCAAATCATTACAGAAATCCACAATTTATGAAAGCTCGTGTTATTACCATCATCGGCCACGAGTATTCAGAACATATGGCACAACGTTGTATCAGCAGTGCTGCAACTCATGGTCTCGAGGTAGAACTTTTTCCTGCTGTTACAGCAAAAAATGTGCAGGAAATAATGCAACAGGAAAATCTACGCTGGTCGTGGGCCGATAATAATACCAAAGAAACTGTGTGTGTCTACACCAGTCTGCAACAATTTCCATATCGTGCTAAAAATGTGCTGACTAAAATGGCTTGTAGCATGAGTCACTATTTACTGTGGAAAGAGTGTGCAATCGGCAATGACCCTATGTTGATTCTTGAACATGATGCTGTGTTTGTGCGACCACTACCCAGTATTGAATTCAACGGTGCGATACAAATCAATGATCCTTGCGGTGGTGGATATCGTGGAAAAGAGCACAGTAATATTATGACCCAGCGAGGTACCGAAGGTGTACACCCGCTCACACGTAAACGTGAACACGACAGTCGAATCCCCGACGGCTTTTCGGGTAATAGTGCTTACATAGTCAAGCCCTGGGCCGCTGAAAAATTTATTAGGGCTTACAAGAAATATGGAGTATGGCCCAATGATGCCACTATATGCCTACAACTGTTTCCGTGGTTAGAAGAATATTATCCTTTCATCACAATAGTTAAGCAAAGTCAGAGCACTAGCACTGCATAAATATAGGCTAATATTATGAAAATATATCAATACCAGACACACGACGAGTATGTAGCGGCTCAAATCGAAGCTAATGTAAGAAAAATTAATAATATTTGGGTCGATCGAGCAACTATTAAACAAATAAATCAGCGTCAGCCTACTGCAAAAAATATACTGTGCCACGGCACTAGAAATGCTGCTGAACAAAAATTCTTTAAAGAATTTTATCCCAACGCTACAATTATTGGTACAGAAATATCTCATACTGCCACCAAGTTTCCAATGACTGTACAATGGGATTTTCATAATGAAAATCGTGAATGGGTTGGGCTGTTTGACATTGTATATTCCAACGCAATTGATCATAGCTACAATCCAACACAAGTGTTAACAACTTGGCGAAATCAACTTGATGTCAATGGAATATTGTATATTGAACATGCTTATACTGAAATTGACAATTATAGCAGGGCCAGTGATCCGTTAGAAATACACGATGAGGAAATTAGATATCTAGTTGATGCATTAGATATGACGATTGATGACACTTTTGAGACCACTGGTATCAAAGGTCGGTGCCCTAGTAGAGTGTACATTATAAAGAAAAAGGATTAAAATGTTACCAACAAAAGTTAACAAAAAAGTAATAAGAGAATTAAGAGAAGTTGCTGCATCTACGCCACCTGGTGCTTTTGTAGAGATAGGTGTGTATCAAGGAGGCACCGCTTGGCATTTTTGCGAGATTGCTCAACAACAAAATAGAGAAGTGTTCTTGTACGACACTTTTGAAGGTATTCCTTTTCAAGATGAGATTGACCATCATAAAGTTGGAGATTTTAGTGATACTGATTATGAAACGGTCAAATCTGCGTTGCCATATGCTACTGTAGTCAAAGGAATATTTCCAAACAGTGCTGTTACTATGCAAAATATTGCTTTTGCACATATTGACTGCGACCAATATCGTGCAATTAAAGATAGTGTAGCTTATTTGTTGCCGCTTATGGTACCAGGTGGTATTATTTGGTTTGATGATGTAGTACCTTGGATTCCAGGAACTATGATAGCCATTAAAGAAATGTTTGGTGATGACTACATCCAAAGCAGAACAAGAAAAGTCTATGTTATAAAGAAATAATATGTTAATTCCAAATTTTAATCAATGTAATAGTTTACTCGAGTTTTATAATTACGCCTGCGAGTGTTTTGTTAAAGAATACGGGCCAGAATTTATCTTGTATTACCAGCATATACAACGTCTAATAACTGAATGCGACAGTTATAAAGAGCTTGGAGTGTTGTCGGGTGTGAGTGCTGCAGCCGCTTGGGTAGGAAATACAAATTTAAAATATATTGAATTAGTTGACGTTAACTTTGATACTATAGCTCCTCATCGTCATTTGTTTGAACAAGAATGTGAGGACCGTTTAGTGTTCAATCATAACAGTAGTATTGATGCCAATGTTCCGGTGTCAACAGTAGACATGCTTATGGTTGATAGTATACACACCTATAAGCATGTCTGTGCTGAAATTAAACTGCATGCACCAAAAGTAAACAAATATATTGTATTTCATGATGCCCGATATCCTCCTATTAAAAAAGCAATTGATGAATTTGTAGCTAGAGGCGATTGGGAATATGTAGTGTATGATGATCGTAGTTTTGGTTACGCTATTATTAAAAGAAAATAATTAATGAAAAATGTTGTTATGCGTTTCTGGAGTACAAGAATTCCAGATCTTCAATATAGTTGCCCTGGATTTGGAGACATAGTTCATAGTTGTCTTTTGACTTACCTTTACGGGCAGGCGCACGGTGAGGCCGCAACCTTACATATTGCAAGTCATCAGTATAATCGAGACAAACCTACTACCTGGAACGAAGTAATTAAATTATTTCCAAAAGACACTGTATTTTTAAAACCTTATAAAACTTCTACAATGACTGATCAAGCGTTCCTTGATCTTGTGTTGGCCGATCATCCCAATGCTGAATTACATTACTATCAAAAATATCCGGGCAAACTACAAAAACCGTTACATCCATTTTTTTGGGTCGACGATTACTTGATTGCTGAAAATTTTCCTTGTCTTGATTCAGACGATGTAAGTAATTCTATTTGTTTACCTGAAAGTTTTGCTACTATGCAAATAGATGCAACAAGTATTCAACGGCGTCCTACACAAGAGCAAGTGGATCAACTGTATAAAAAATTTGCCGATCTAGGATGTGAAATAGTCGTTGTAGGGGGCGACGCTGTTGATCCGGCTTTACGTAGAGCAACCGGCGCTGGATATGCAATGAGTCGGGCCAAATATCACATTGGAGTTGACAGCGGATATTTACATCTAGCTCAACTTTACTTTCAGCCCAAAAATATCTATCTTTATACCAATCGCAACGAAAATGCGTGGGAACACCATCTTAAGATGGCTCGAGACAATGGATGCCGTATCAATGAGTATTGAAACAATCTCTCACAACAATCAACTGTATCCCTTACTTCAAAGTCAAGGTTTTGCGGCACAATATGCTTGGCCATTCGCTAAAAAAATATGCGCAGGACATGGACTCGATATCGGTTGCAACAGACCCGAGTGGGCTTTTCCCGGGGCTCAAATGATTGATTTGAATTTTGATGACAACTACGATGCTTATAATCTTCCGCTTGATGAATTTGATTATATTTTT
>Ga0209296_1000094_pt1 | contig 74118 bp, 83 predicted proteins | sample S_130206_EF_Meta_FD_187319 | JGI IMG/M metagenome (GOLD analysis project Ga0209296, IMG submission 187319) | Freshwater microbial communities from Lake Simoncouche, Canada to study carbon cycling - S_130206_EF_MetaG (SPAdes) (version 2) | ecosystem: Environmental > Aquatic > Freshwater > Lake ...
AGAGTCACAGTCATCGAACACAATCACGCTGTTACGGTTCTCATACAGCAAACGGAACAGCGCCCTGGCAGTAGAGAAACCCTTGACAACACTGAAACACTTCTCAGTCATCACCACCGTTCCATCATCGGCTTCTGATAAGATCACCGACATATCTTTCAGCCCGTTCTTGAGCAAAGACTCATACACCGTATAAGACTTACCCAAGCCTCCCTCACCAGTAATGATGACCGAGGGAGTTTGACGCTTGGCAACCATCGTAGTCACGCTATCGACAAACGTAAAACGCTCATTGATAGGAAACTCAATCGATTGCTCTTTCTGCTTCTGTGCAACTATGACCGAGTCTTCGGCATGCGATTTGAGCTGGCGCTCAACATAGTACTTAGAACTAGATTTAACAACCAATTTGTTGTTAGCGTAACCATGATACTTACCGTTAATCAATTCAATCTTAGTCATATCAACCTTTCATCATTTAATGTATCAATTATAGGGAAAGTGGGAAATTAAAGCAAGCTTTTTCTCCCTTCCTTCTAACCCTCTCTCCCTAACCAATGAATGAATTATACTGAATGTCGGTAATTAAAGCAACTGATAAAAACCTCAATGAAATCAATGAGTTACACCTGTATCTCTGTGGCTAATAGACAAAAAAATAGAGGATGACCAAGTCTCTCCCCTATTTCTCCCTATCTAGACGCTATTCTATAGAGGCATCCATAGCCAAATAGCTTGTGACATGAGCAATGCGGCTAGAGCACCAACAACTAATGATGCATCGTAGAGCTTATTGTTGACTGCCAAGATAGATGCCGTTAACAACACCACCGCTATCTGAAAGAGTGAGCCGGCGTATGTGTACCAAGGTGAACGTGTCTTGGCTACCGCTCTCTCTGCCTCCAACTTTCGAGCCTTATCCATTAGTTCCTTCTTTCCCTCCCCTGACTGGGGATCGGATTCATATCTGGCTATCTTCTTCTCTAATGACTCAATCTTTCTTTTGTCACCCGCTCGTACGGCATCATCCAATGCCATCTCTGCCAATGTTCCTTTGATAGACTTAGCCTGATAGAATGCCCAGGTGTTGTTAGCATCAATAGTGTTGTTCAATACTTTGGAGGAGTTGCTCCCTCCCATGTAAGTATTGATAGCTAGTAAGGCGGCAAGCACAGTAATGACCCAGCCGGCTTTGTCCTTGATTAGAGCCTCTCGCTCACTTCTTGATAATGGTTTCTTTTCTTCTGCCATGTTGTACCTCTTTAGTTAAATCATTTAGCTAGAGGATTGTCTAGCGCTCGTTGAATCTTTCTATCCATCTCTCGCTCTAACGTCTTTGCATTAGCCTCTGATTCTTTTCTAACTTGCCTTACCTCATCCCGCACCTCTTTAACTGCTTGATCGGCCTCTCTGGCCGATTGCTTGGCGCTTCTTTCAACTGTCTCAGTCACTCCCTCCAAACGTCTGATATCATTCTTCAGATCGTTTTTAATGTCACGAGTGTAATCGCTGGTCTTTGAGCTGTTTTCTTCAATGACAGCCAGCTTTTTATACACCTCTGTTAGATCGGGGGATATGTATTCAGCTATCTTCTTCTTCATGCCCATGTAGTCTTTGTATACCTCAAACGTACCATATAGACCTCCTAGAACAGATGATGCAATAGTAAAGGCAACCATCAACTTAGCAGGGGTGAACTCATAGCCACCGATGCTAATGACTGTATCTTTACTAGCGTACTTCTTTGCTGCTGCTTCTAGTTCGTCGACTTTTGCGTCAACACTTTTAATTTCTTCTGCCATTTTAGTGATCCTTCATTGATCCGATTTTGTTTTTAATAGCCATTCTATCTTCCAGAATAGCGATGTGTTGACGATTTTCAAAAATTGAGTCACGATTCTTTTGGATTTCTTTTTCTAAGTCTTGGCGTAGTTTTTCGCGGGCTAATTCAGCACCACTATTGCTTGCCTGTTTATTGTCTGTTGTTACAACTAAACTCACTTTCTGATTTAGAATGGTTACATCATGTTGTAATGAACCTAATGCATTGATCAGATAACCAACTGATCCTAGTAGCAATGGTAAAATTGCAAACAATAACTTCTCTATAAACGCACCTTTTTGATCCTGCTTGTTTTCTTCTGACATCTTGTTTCCTCTTTATTATTTGTTATCTCCAATATTTGGAGTAGTCTAAATTATTCCAATGGTTATCATTATTTCTATTCCAAAAGTTCTTAATCAGATACCAGGCCATCCCAAAGTATCCCATCTTTTTAAATCTTCTACTGTCCTGACCAAAATAATGTTTAATTAATTTGAACTTCTTTACATCATACATTTTTGATAAGAAAAAGTCTTCACTAGTGCCAAACTTTTCTGAAAATCCGCCCAATCTATCAAACTCACTCTTTCTTGTCAACATGAAAGCTCCAACAGCAAAGGGTACTTTATACTTCATGAGATTGTTTATGAGATTAAAGATCATGAACCCTATCTGTGCTCTCATATCTCTATCATAACATTTAATGTTTAATCCAATTAAGTCTAAGTTGTTTGATTCTATCTCATCAACCGCATCACGAATAACATTAACATCAAAAAAGCGAACATCAGCATCGATGAATAGAATGTATGGAGTAGTTACTAACTCAGCGCCTCTATTCTTTGCAAAGCTAACTGGGCCCCCATCAATGATTTCTACATTCAATTTACCCTTTGTGATCTTAATAACCTCACGAGTATTATCTGTTGAACAGTCAGCAATAATAATTCTGGTACTACCTATCAATTGATTACGAAGATGGGTCAATAGATACGCAATATAATCTTCCTCATTCTTACAAGGAATAACAATAGTTATTTTATCACTTAACAGCATATGTATTTTTATGCTTAAGTGACTTCTTTAAGGCTTTGAACCACATTCTCTTTTCTTCTTTTTCATCATTAATTAGAATTGCCTGATACATCTTCTTTATTATCTTTCGTGATTTCATTATCGTTCTCCCTAGTCCATGTTACTATCTTCCATGTACCATCCTGGTGCTCTACCAAGGCAGTACAACTCTCAACCCAATCACCATCGTTCATATAAACAACATCATCTATCATCTTAATTTCTGCATGATGAATGTGTCCGCAGATCACCCCATCATACCCTCTCTTCTTACAATATGCAGCTAGATTCTTTTCAAACTGAAATATAAAATCTACTGCTTTTTTAACTTGATGTTTAAGAAACTGGCTAAGGCTAAAGTACCCAAAACCAAAACGGCGACGAATCCAATTATATTTATTGTTGAGAGTAAGAATAATGTCATATGCTTTGTCTCCTAAAAAAGATATCCAAGGTGCCAGTCTAGTAATTCCATCAAACAAATCACCATGTGTAATTAAATAATGCTTCCCGTCTACTCCTATATGCTCAGCTTGATTCTTTATCTCAATAAGCCCAAATGAAAAGCCATAAGGTATCATTGGGCGTAAAAATTCATCGTGATTGCCTGCAACATATACTACTCTTGTCCCGCGCTTGGCATGTCCAAGTATTCTGCGTACAACATTAGTATGACTTTGTTTCCATCGCCATTTGTTCTGTTGTATCTTCCAAGCATCAATTATATCACCAACAAGATATAAAGTCTCACAGGTATTATTCTTTAGAAAATTATTGAGAGCCTCTGCCTTACAATCTTTAGTACCTAGATGTACATCAGAGATGAATATAGTCTTGTAATGCATTATCTTCCTATGTATTTTTTAGGTAGTGCTTCTTCTCTTCTTTGTTTCTCAGTTTTTGGAAATAAATCAAATCCTAACTGAGGATATTTTCTCATTCTATCTTCTGCAACCACTATCATTAAAATAAAAATAAACAATAACGTTACTATGAACCCGCCAATCCACCAAGTCCATACATAAACCTTCTTCATAAATTTAGCGTGTTCAACCTCTTCACGGTGCTGTCTGTCTATTTGCTTCTTTAACGCAATTGCTTGTCTTGCATTTAGTATATTTGATGTTTCTTGTACTTCAGTCCATAGCGCACCCAACTCCTTAGGGCTCTGATATATCATTAACTCGCGGAGATCAATCTCCATTTGCTCTAACTTCTTCTTCATTAGTACTCTTTGTAGAGCACGACTACCTAAGGAAGTATCACCAGTGTATACTTGATATGACCTTTTTTCTTCTGCCTCAAATATAGCTATGCACTTGGCTTGATTATCAAAGAAAGCTCCTAGTTGCTGTCCTATCTCAAAGTAAATGTCCCCGGGATCTTTTTTATTTAGATCTTTTACTCTAGCTTTCTCTTCATTAAATTGTTTAATTGCCTCAGGAGGAGGCTTCTTTCCTTTGGCAGAATAGGCATTATGAAATTGGTTGTCTAGATCTTTAAGAACGTCTTTGACGTCCCCTGCTGCACCCTTTATATCTTTATAAAGTTTACAACCAGCTTTAATAGCTGAAACAGCACCATTAGCTAGGGCAAATAAGGTTATTGGATCCATTACTTGCCTTCATATTGCATCTCCACCATTTCACTGTGCAGTCTATCACCTGGACCAAATAGTCTTCTTCCTACTCGAGCATTATCTATCACGCGCTGGTTCTTGTATACCTCATATGGTTTATAACTTACTCCATCTGGAACAAATACTTTACCATATGCATCAAACCCTGGAGTGAAAGCCATGGCCTGTAGAACTACATTTTGCACCGCGATTTGCTGATCCATAGAAGCAACCTTGCCCATCTCATTAGCAAGATTCTTTCCTTTTTCTACTGCGTCTTTCTTTGCTGCTTCTGCTCTTCTTTCAGCAATTTCTTGTCTAGCTGATTTTTGAGGCGCTCCCTTTTCTCCAGCTCCAGCATTAGGTTGAGAGTTCGCTTGTTGATTTTGGTTTTGTGCTGGTGGTCCATCTTTTCTTTCCGCTTGTTGTGGCTGGGGTTGAGGTCCCCCTGACGATGATGATTGTTGTGGCTGTACTAACTGAACTGGAGCAGCAGGAGCAGCAGAGGAGTTAGTAGTTGTAGTTGTAGGAGTAATAGTCTTATCAACATTACTATCTCCAGTCTTAGAAACAGAAGTAGATACTGTTCCATCGTTGCCAACCGATGCTGATACGGTAGGTGCAGTTTGTGCTATTACGCCAGCAGTAGCTACAGTAGAGGCTATGCCCTGCTTTTCAAATACCATCTTTCTAGCATATGCCTCACTATAATTAGGACAATCCCTTGCATACAATCCATCTAAACTACATTGCTGGGCTTTGTAAGCTGAGGCATAGTTAGGACATCTAGAATTGTATAATCCATTTAATGAGCATTGTTGATTGAAGTATGCTGTCTCGTAGCCCAGGCATGTTGTACTGTATAGGGCGTTCTGGCTGCATTGCAGGGAAAGATATGCTGAGGCGTATCCCGGACAACTTGGATCCGATAATGTGTTTATCGTACACTGCTGGGTAAAAAAAGCAGCCGCGTACCCCGGACACGTAGCACTAGATAATGGGTTAGATGAACATAACTGCGCCTGGTAAGCAGCAGCGTAACCAGAGCAGGATGGAGAATATAAAGGATTGGAGTTACATGGATCGGATGTATAGTTCATAGTAAGAGAAGGATTTCTTACTTGTGGACCATAATAGCCAGCCCAGAATCTATTATCCTTACCCGTAAACGATATAGACATTGCATCTGTTGCTAAAAGACTATACTCATTAGTAAAATTTTGTGTACCAGTCTTTAACTCAAACCCATCAGTAGCTCCATTGTAATTGTATGTGTAGGACTCAAGTACACTCTTACCTCTAAGAAGATTTACAGTACCAGCCAATGTGCCTGATTGTTGACCTGAGTTATTAATTTGCCAAGAATAATTATATCCCTGTATTTTAATACCAGAACCAGAAAGGTCAAGAGCATGTTGAATAGCAAATGCTTCAGCTCCTATAACCTGTGAAGCTGTACCAGGGGTGTATCCAAATATCAATGTGTTTGTGTTTTCATTGAAAGCAGGACCGGAACCTCCTCCAGAGGTTCCTCCATTTTGACCAGCTACCGATCCTTTCCATGCTTGAACGGTAGGGTTTAATATGTTCTCTGAAGTTAGAGATTGAGAATGTGCTTTAGGTAACACACAAGCTAAAGCAACTATGACCAAAAACCAGCTAAGGAATTTCATTAGTCTTTAGTGCTTTTAATTATCTGAGGTTTACGTAATGGATTTGCTTCCCATAGCTCCTTTGCCTCAGAACCTATCTTACCATCTATAGGGCAAGGTGTACCAGCATTCATCATAGCAGTAAATACTCTTTCGTCTTGACAAAGAGTGGATACTGCTGCTACTTTCATTCCCATATCGTATAGGTTCTTAGACAACTTTAATCGCTCGCAATTCATATCACGAGTAGTTGATCCAAAAGACAATCCTAGGATTTGAGTTTGAACTGCTCCTGATGCGCCTACCGTGCATAGATCGTTATTAATGCTCGTTATGGAAGGAGCAACTGCGGTAGGAGGTGGAGACTTAACTGTAGTAACGCTATTACTACTTGAATCTGTCGTGCTTCTCGAAGTCGAATCAGTGACAATAGGATCTGCTGCTATTGCCAATTGCGAAAACATACCAAAGATAGCCACAACGGCGATCTTTTTGTACATTTTTTTATTTCCTTTTATCTATTAAGCCACATCATTACAAATTTATTTGCTTGTATCTCGTTATCAAAAAAGTGTAGCTTGGTTTGTTTATTTATTGCGTGGTGCATAATAACAAAAATGGAATCCAAATTTGTCATTGAAGCTTTAATATACCAATCGCCTATTCTGACAGGCTCAACAGACGTCAACTCCAACCCATTAAAGTTAGATACTGACGTTACAAATTGTTGTTTTTCTTGGGACATAAAGCCTCCTCATCTTGTATTTAGGAGGCTGAGTTGTTTGATATGGTATTATATTCCAAATTCTTCAACGTATCGGTAATAGAGGCCAGCCTCTCTTCCGAATGCTTCTATCTCCCAGGGCTCATCCCAATAACTAAGAGATTTATCGTTGTAAGTCTTGTCATGCCATCTTGTGGAGCGAGCACCACATATTCCATCTGACAACTCCCCTAGTGCAAATTGCTTTAGGTGAACCATCTCATGGGCAAGATTCTTTAGAAGATCTTCTTTTGTGGTTTTCTTGCAAAGCTGTATTCTAAACTCTTTAGTGGTTCTTGTCTTATCCATATACTCACAATAACCAGCTGCATCATCTTCAAGCTTATTCTTTAATTCTATTTCAAGATCAACTACTCTAAGGTATTTTTTTGGCATCAATATGGTAGCATAGAACTCAGCAGCTATGGCGAGTTCATCTTTAAACTTCTTTGATCTATGACCTTGAACGCTGACTAACATCTCGGTTCCCTTTAGATATCGGTAGTTGAAGGTCCTAGTAAAGTCCATTTCTCTAGGAGTCTTCCTTTTCTTCCAGGAGTCTCCAGAAAGTTGCTGGCCCTTCGTAGAGTGCAAGAAAAAAGTATATCGCATGAATTATTGTGTGTATAATTAAAAACGGGATAATCCAAATAGCATAATCAATAGCGCGTCTCATTGAAAGTCCTTAAAAACACTTTTATCAATTCGCCTCTCATTATTTATTCTTTCCCCGGCTTGAGAGGTATCAAAGACCGGCCTATCATCACTGATATTCTGCTGGGCTAGCTGTTCTACATTGAATAATTTCATTCTAGATTTATCTACCCCTATAACGAACTTTCTATGAAATGATGGATCAGCATAACGGTTCTTTAACTGTTTAACCATGAATTGCCCTAGATCCTCCAATTCTTCTGAGGATATTAGCGCAAACATTAGGTCAGCTGTGGCAGGGAGTCCAAACGATTCTGAAGTATCTTCTAGTCCTACATCGGTATTGGAGTAACCCGAGCGAGTAGTCTGAGTAGCAGAAACAATAGGAACTTTAAATTCTACCGCCAATCCTCTTAACTCTTCAGCAATAGCCTTAATATAACTATAGGAATTAACGCTATTACCAAACTTCAGTCTAGAGCTTACACAGATATTAAGATAGTCGATATAGATGATATCAGGTTTAAAATTCCGTTTTAGCTTTAGTTCATTGAGTAGATGCCTGAAGTTAGCAGAACCAGCTGAAGCAGTGGGATACTCTTTAATAATGAGTTTACCAGTAGTTTTCTCTTTGACTCTATCTACCTTTCTCTCATATGCATCTTTAGGAAGCATCGATAGCATATCGATAGTCTCATTTAGAAGATTGGCATCGATACGCTCAGCAATCTTCTCCTCTGACATCTCTAACGTAATGTATAGTACATTATATCCGGATGAGAGATTAGATGCAGCACAATGACACATGAAGAGAGACTTGCCAACCCCAGTACCAGCAAGAGCAATATTAAGGGTCTTAATTGGTAAACCACCCTTTGTAATTTTATTGAAATATTCGAGATCAAACTCAACACGTTTTACCTTTGTATGATATGAATCGTACCGCTCTTCAAAGTCATCTAGATAATCATGACCTATGCTTGTATCAAACGATACTCCTAGAGCTTCCGAAAGTATTTGTGGAATGCTTCCCTTGGACAGCTTCCCACTCTTATCATCTAGTATGTGAATACTTTCAGTGATAGCGTTAATGACTGCTTTATCTTGACAGAACTTCTCAGTACTATCTACTAGCCATTCTATATCATTATTCTCTTCTTTTAATTCACTTACTAGATTTTTTATTTCATGCACGTCTTCATCAGACATACCTGTAATACTATCTGCCTCTATCCTTAACGCTGTAGGAGAAGGAGGCTTATTATATTTTTCTACGTACTCATTAACTAACTTAAACGTAGCTTTAGTTATTCTATCTCCAAAATATCCTTCCTTAAGGAAGGGGAGGACTTTCCTCAGATATTCCTCGTTGAATAGGAGATTGTTCAGAATCATCTTCTCTACCATCACTTTGTCTTTCCTTCCACGAATGATTAACTAATATTATAGTCTTATCATCATTAATTATCCATTCAAGTTTATCGTCAGGTAACCAATCAGATAAGCTTCCTTCGGGGAATACAATATATTGTTCTCCGTTTGCATCTTCTTCTACTGTTGCAGTGAATATGTTATTTGATTTCAAGTTGCTTTGCTTTCTCTAATTCAGAATCTGGAACATGAAACAATAGATCTGGATACATTTCTTTTGTCTTTTTTTCTAACTCTTTAAAATTAGGAGCTTGACAATAAAATTTACCCTCTTTAGAATACATGCAAAGAGTATCATCTCTAATCTCAATAGTTGCTCGAATGATTCCGGCCTCTGTCATTGCTCTGTTAACTATCTGATCACATTCTTCATCAGATAGATCTTTCACATTTTTAGCTTTAAATTGAATGTAAGCTTCCCATACTATCCAGAATAGAAAAATGCCAAGCAACATCCCGTAACTAAAATCATTCATTCTTTAAGTCTTTTTCTAAAGTTACAAACACTTCTATTTTCTTTTCAGAGGGCCAGGAAGAGCAATAGTCGTTATCCACATCACATATTTGAATAACTTCCTCTTTAGAAACTACTCGATGAGTAACAATTTGTTCACCAATATGCTTTTGACTGAACTCTTTTGCCTCATTCATTGTAACTGTATCTAACGCGTACTCTGGATGATTATCTGGAGCCTCAACCACATAACGCATATGAAAAGAAGATACACATTCTACCATCACTAAAGCCATAATATACTCCTAGATTTTTTTATTACAATTAAAACTATCAGTTCCCACTCTGAATGCATTAGCGTACTTACAGTTTAAAGATATTTCAACTGAAGACATATGTGCTCCTAGATTATATCCTAAAAAGAATATTATAGCAATGAGTAATCCTGTCGGAGATACTTTTCGAAAGAAGGCCTTAACCCTCTTTGCCTCTCCGGGTAGAAAGATCATACCTCTTCCGTTTCTTCCTCAACAGCAGGAACAAAACCAGTACCATAACTAAATTCTTTCTTTGCAGCTTCCTCTAGTTTTTGTAGTACCTCAGGGGTATAATACTTCTCAGGCTCCTCATTAATATTCTTACCAAAGACCTTTGATCCATCAGGAAGTTCGTATCGAGTAGATACCTTCTTAAAGATCCCATACTTCTCAGCCAAGTCTAATAGTCCGAAGTATTTGTCGAGACCTTTGGAGTAAGTAAGTAGCACTTCTGCTTGGGCGTGCTCCTTGGATAACCTAGACTTATACATTCTGACTTTGATGACGTTTCCAACCACTTCTGTTCCATCTTTTTCTTTTCTTTTGGTGAGCATAGCAATAGTGCTAGCTGCGTATTTGAGTCCTGTTCCACCACCGAGCTCCTTCATAGGTACATAAGAACCGACCAAATCATATACGTGATTGGTCACCAACATCGGCACCTTAACCTTAGCCAGCTTCAGAGTAAGAACTCTAAAGGCAGCTTTAATGACCTGTGCTTTAGTCATATCTCTTGTATCCTTACCTTCTAAAGAATCTTCCATCTCTTTAGAGGTAGATAGTAAACCTAGACTATCCAGAACAAACATCATGGGAGGACGTTTATCTTCTGGTTGTTTATCGTATGCATCAATCATCTTGAGTGCATGAGTTTTAAATTTCTGAATGGTATCGGGTTCAGCAATAATAACTCTGGAGGTATCAATACCTCTTTCCTCCATCATTGCTTTAGTAACAGAAGCTTCAGTATCATAATATACTACTCCGGCGTTTTTATTTTGCTCAAGGAAGGATCTGACGACCCCAAGAACGAAGTAAGTCTTACCAGTAGCGGACTCTCCTGCAAAAGCAGTAACTTTATTATCAGGTACGCCACCAAAGATGCTACCTGAGAGAACAGCATTGAGAATATAGCAACCAGTATCAATAAAGCCCCCAAACTCAGCACTACCGTTGCCGTCAATGGCCATAGAAGTATCTTCATCCTTTAATTCCTCAACTAAGTTTCTAAAAAAATTACTCATTGTATGCCCATTTCTATTTGTCGTTTATAAAGTTTGTCTAGCTCTTCCATTGCTAGTAGTATACCTATTGGAAGACTCATTTCTTTCTCAGCATCTCTTACTGCATTTGCAAGTGATCGTGATAGTCTTATTTCTTCAAAGGTTGTCAGTTTGTGGACTTCGAAGTTTTCCATTATACGGCTCCTTATCTAATATATCAGGACTATTTTTTGCAAGCCTATCCAAATCGTAAGTACTTGGGTAATGTCTCAAGCACCCTCTCGCCTTTTCCTTAACCTCTTTTGGCACTCTAGGAGTACGAATAAGCTCAATTAAAAATTTTTCAGTAAATGCTAATGCACGATATCTTTCATCTGGTAATGTCATTAAAAGGTACCTCCATCATTTCCATTATCAAATATCTTAATTTTATCTTTATCAATCTCTATTTTACCGGCTTTTCGTTTTTCGTTCAACTCATGAGTTCTCTTCAGCCACAAAGGTACTCGTGACTTCTTTTCTTCCTCTTCTTGAACTGCTTTAACCATAACATCAGCTATAGGGTCAGGTTTTCGTAACTGACTATTAGCGGCAATTAGTAATGCTAATGCTAAAGGATCAAATACAGCCACGATAAGAATAATAACCCATCTAACAGCTTGATCTATGACAGAATCTGCTGAGTCACCATAGATGAGTTCAGCAATGTATTTAATAGGTCCAACTTCAGAAGCAATTTTTCTTAATTCTGCTGCTATGGGAGCCTTCTCTTCATTTAGTCTTGTAACTCGTGCTTGTCCTTGGGATATTTCAGCCATGAAGCTAGAACGTTCCTTCTGCTGGCTCCTTCGTATCTGAAAAGCTCTTTCTGTTCCTTTATCATCCGACGTTCTAGCGATCGTCTGGTCGACTTGTTGATCAAGTTGTTGGAGGGCTCTTCTTGCTGCGTCAATGGTTTCTTTTTCATATTTTATCTTCTCGTCTATTAATGCAATCTTACTAGCAACATCCCCTGTAGGAACTGCCTGATCTAAATGTGCTTTAGACAAGTAACCAAACGTACCCATAGAAGTTATAAGCATAAGAATACATACAGCAATTATTAAATAATACTTTATAGTTGCGGGAGCATTATGCCAATTTCTATACACCCAAGACACAGCAACAATCTTAGACAGACCAAGCGAGCCTCCCATAATAACTATCGACCAATATGCCGATGGAAAGATCGTAGTCAGTCCTACAATGGAGAAGTACTCAGCTACTCCGGATAGTAATAATGCTGTGAATAAGGTTATATGGTTAATCATTTACTATATTTTTCACCCTTAATATAAATGCGTTTACCTTGGTTGTTCTATCAGGCCAATAAATGTATTCTTTATTATCGTCTTTAGCTAGATTTAAAAGCAACGGCATAATTGTCTTATACAACTGTTCTAGTTTACCTTTATATGTTTCTTCAATAGCTTCTAGTTCTTTGGACTGGTTATTTACTTGCTGTTGAAGCATATTTTCACGTTCCTTCAACTCCTCCTCACTTACGGCTGAGAAGCCAAAGTCATTTTCATAATCATCTAATGATAGGTTTAGTTTGCTCTTCATACGAAGAATGCCTCCAATGTGTTTCGTTTTTCTGTTCTCCATCCAATCGTTTCAAGAATAGATTGTAGAGGATCAATGAATGCTTTTTCAAATTGCTTATCATAATCAATGAGTCTATCTAGATCTAACTCTTTAGGTAACTTACCTGGAGTAGAGATAACATGCTCACCCAAGTAGTTAGGAGTCTTGATATAGCAGAACTTAACCTTATCTCCTCTATGAATAAGGTCATACTTCTTATCTAGTTTCTTTAACTTTAAGAAGTGATTATAAAGTATAGCACCCTTCACATGGATAGGGGTACCTAGTTTGAAAGGCTTGCCCTCATTTCTCTCTTCCCATTTATCTATATCTTTACATCCCCGGGGAAAGGCTACCTCTTCAAACGGCAACGTAAAGAACTTATCTCTTGTCTTTTGAATAAACTCAATCACTTCATCTTCAGTAGATGTCATGATAAGATTAAAAGCTTCTTTAATCGAGTTCTTTACTACCTGAGGGGTAGAGCTTCTTACAGCCTCAACACCCATCATCTTTAATTTAGGCTCAGTATAACGAACACCCTCATTGTCATATACGTTAAGAATATATCTCTTCTTAGCAATAAAGATACCCTTGTCAGCAATTGCTTCTCGCTTCATCTTCATCTTCTGTGCATATGCATTAACATACACTGCGAGCTCATCGTATCCCTTGTCTATGAAAGGCTCAAGCACTGAATTACAATAGGTATCAATCATAGTAATGATCTTGGCTTTATCAGGTATCTCTTTACCCTCAAACGCTTTCTTAATGAAAGGACCAAAGTCAATATACATGGAGTCAGTATCTACTGCAATAACATAATCTACTTTATTAGTCTTTAGTACTTTATTAAAGTATTCATTGATTTTATCTTCCATCCAACGAATAGACAATTGACCAGACTTAGTAATAGACTCAGCAAAACGGGTATCAAACCAGCGAAAGTATTTGTTAGCTAAAGCACCATAAGCGGAGTTAAGTTGAATCTTTTTAGCCAGCTGCATATTATGGTAACGAGAGATTGCTTTTTCATTCTCGTAGTTATGATCTTTTTCATAGGCTTTTTTTGCCTCGATCATTTTATTTTTATATCGTACTCGATCGTTGTACATCTTCTCCATTAACTGTGGGAGAAAGCCTTGACGGTCTTTATCATAATAACACCCAGTTGCTGCTACAGCATAGTTCTGAGATAACATCTCATTACGAATACCTAGATCGTTTAGTGCCCCATTCAGTATCTTATCTACTCCATCGGACGTAGCCAGGGAACTAAATGTGCCCTTATAAGTCTCTGGTGAAATATTATACTGCATGATGAGGTGAGGGTATAGACTATTCAAGTCAAAAGATACAACCCACTCATGCATTCCTACTTGCGGATCTTTTACATAAGCACCTACAATAGGTTCGTCTTTTGTTCTTGATCTAACATCATTCATTGGTACTACTATGCCTTGATCAAGCAAGTAATTATGAATAATAATATCCCACATACGAACAGATGTAAAGGTGTCTAGGTAGTTAACTTTAGCATCGTATGCAATAGCAAGAACTTGCTCAATGAATTTGAGCTTATCCTCCATCTTATAAACCAGCTCTACATCTCGAATATTATACTCGATATACTTCTGAAAGTCTTTCTCGTAAAAATCTGTAAGGTTCTCGTAACCAAGCGCTTGATAGTCTAACTTACGTTCACCAAGTACTACAAAGGCAATATGATCTAGCTTATAGGACTCCTGCATAGAGAAGGAAAACTTCTTATACAGTTGCATATAGTCAAGAATAGTAATACCAACAATTACCGGTATGTTATAGACACGCCCAGCAATTTCAATTTCACGTTCACCTAATATGCCCCAGGGAGATAGTTTCTTTGGAGCTTCTGGTCCCAGTAGTCTTCCAATGCGATTGAGCATGTAAGGCATATCAAAGAACTCAACGTTCCACCCTGTAATAATATCAGGTAAGAACTGCTTGGTTCTCCAAACGGTAATGAACTTGTTTAGTAGATCGTTTTCGTCTTTACACTTAAGATAGGTGATGTTTTCATTAGGTACTTTAAAATCAAAGTATCCAAATACTACTGACTTACCGTTTTTAGTGAGTGTAATAGCAGTAACTGGTCTATCGGCTAGACTAATATCTGGAAAGCCTCCATCGGCTTCAATCTCAATATCGATAGTGACTACAGATACCAGTTTAGGGTCATAGTCAATCTCACCTTGATAGTAATCATTTATAAAGGTATAGACAAATTGATTAAGTCCGTATAGCTCTTTACCCGATACACCCTCATACTCTTTCATGTAGTTGCGGGCTTCGTAAACGCTATCAAACTCTTTTTTATAGACTGACTTACCAGAGAGAGTTTTATATTCCTCTTGGCTAGTCTTTGCATTAGTGAATAGATAGGGCTGGTAGGGAATAGCACGTTGAATACGCGTACCGTCTTCAAACCCTCTTAACAAAATCTCACTCTTATGTAAATGAACACTAGTATAAAAGTTCATACATTCCTTGAATTATAACTAACTGTAGTTGATTATACAGCTTTTCAGCAATTAAATCAACCGTGAAGGGTTTGGGCAATTTGAATGCCAGATCCAAACATCCTGTTGTAGTTATTTCGTAAGTCTAATGACGGGTCATGAGTGATAATTACAATCTCTGACTTAATTGTAAACGAAGAATCGTTTGAGTATGGGAGGAAGGGTGCAAGACCAAGACTTACTTGGGTCTGGGATTGTCCAGGTACCATGTAGATAGATGCAACATCTTCTAGTGTGATTGTACTGTTTAATTCAGAACGCTCTTTTAGCTTTCCGATAATTTCATCACCACTTAACAATTTTAAACAGATAATATCACCAATTGATTTGTTTTCCATAATTAATCCTTAGAAGGGGGCATTGCGCCCCCTGTTTAGTTTCTGGGCTTACTTTTCTTTTGGAAAGTTAAGTTGTTCCCATTCTTCATCTGATACTGGCCACCAATAGATATTCATCTTGAGTATCTTTCTGCCTTATGTTTACGCATGAGGATAATACCTTCGATGATACCGTGGTAAGTATTATAGATGCCTTTTCCTACAGACTTAAAGAGTTTCAGCAACGGCATCTTTTTCCTCCGGAGTCAATTGCTTGGCAGAGGAACGAGATGTTTTACTGGTTTCCTTAACCTCTATCTTCTTTGGCTTTTTGTGTTCGGGAATAATTCTTTCCAGAGCAATCTTCAACATACCATTAAATAGTTCAGCATCTTTAATCTCAATTTGATCATTGAGAGCAAAGGTTCTGGTAAAATTGCGAGCAGCAATACCTTTGAAGATATAGTCAGTAGTGTCTTCTGACGTATTACCCTTAACAATCAATTTGTCTTCGGCGAACTCAATCTCAATGTCTTGTCTAGCAAAGCCAGCCACAGCCAATTCGATTGTATAGGTGTTCTCACCTGTTTTCTTGATATTGTATGGGGGGTAGTTGGGGATGTTTTTAGCAACATCATCGTGAAGCTTGGCCAATCTGTTGAATTGTTCATCGAAACCGACAAAGAATTTGTCAACGTCTTTGAATACAATAGAAGGGTTAAGCATAGCGTCAGGCATGAATTTTTGAATCATATTGATCTCCTTGTTAAGCGAGTTAAGTTAATATCCATCCCCGAAGGCGATGGATCGAGAAATATTTTACTAGCCTTCCTCGAACTGCTAGGTCTTTGCAGACATTTTATTTATATGCGTTACTTAGCTTCTTTTTCAGCTTTTCTTGCATTTCTTACTTCTGTAATTTCATTACGCATTGCCTTAATTAATTTAGACATATTTTGTAATGACTTACGAGCACGGGTTCCAGCGGCGTTATTCCCCTTTTCAAACTTTTCGTTTTCAAATAAGAAGTCTTCCATTTCTTTCTGGAGTAGATCTACATTTTTTTCCATTTTATTACCTCATGTTATTATCACTTCTTGGCTTTTTGCCAATATTATATTTGGTCACTAGTTCCCACTCATTCTTTTCTTTGTAAGGAAGAACTTTAATTTGTGAGAGCATAGCTACCGGCTCTTTGGACTTAATGGGGTCTATAAGTTGTACAAGTCCCCATTCAGCAATCAAATTTGCAATGCTATTTCTTCTTGCTTTATCTTCATCAGAGAAGTCCGATGGTTTTCCATCTAACAAGAACAATTCTTTAAAGTGCACAATATAGTACCGGCCTTGTTTATGAAGGATATGGCAAGATTGATATAGTCTTTGGTCTTTTTTTGAGGCTACGCCGATTCGAGTCAAGGTCTCTCTTACTTTAAGAAAGTCATCTTCACTCTTTAATCTAACCTCCACTAGAGAGTCTAACATTTATCCACCTTTTTGTAATTTTTGTTTTATCATATCGAGCTGCTGGGGGGATAATAACGCTAGAGCCTGGAGAGCCTTTTCATTGCTGTATCCATAGTATTCTTTAACCATCTCTAAACCATTAATATCCTGCTTCTTCACCCATTTAGCAAATCGTTTTTGGGGTCTTATGCTATTTAGCAGATAATGAAATTGTAATTTCTTATCTAGGAAGTGGTGTTCGTTTATAGAGTTAGCGTATAGAATGGTATCCTTAAAGTATGAAAATGCCTTATTAACCATCCACGGATTATATCCCGTCTCGGCTAACTGCTCATTATCAGAATTACTAATTATATCTTTATGACTATTAATTGCGTTTACATATTCAAACGGATTCATAATTTAATCTCTTTGTATTCACGAGGATTATCTAGACTAACTTCACTTTCAGTTTCAATCCATACTCTTGCCCCGCAACTTAGAGGCTTATCAGGGGAGTAAATAACCTTACTTGGACCATTGATAGTGACGCCATCGGCATAACGATTGGACTTACTAGTTTTCACCGTAAAAACTGGAACGCGTTCATCTGTATCAACCTTACGATTGTGCCTGATGTACGCCTGGTTTACGTGAATACGAGTCTTCATTTGAACTCACATTCCACCATAATCTCAGTCAAGCAGGCAAGCATATTAATCTCTGCATCAGCTACAAAAGCAGCCTTATACTGATAGTCAGCTACAATTAAAATCAATTGAGGTATGCTAGACGGCTTAAGGAATTGAGCGGCAGAGTCGTAAAGTTTTCTAAAGAACGGTGCACTATCTAAATCATTATTCTCTCCAATCCAAGTACGAACGGATGTGAAATTTTTATCTTTAAGATAAGAGATGAGTGTCTTTAGAGATTCATCTTGAAAGTTGGTAAGCATACCAGTATCAATTTTACCGGTAGCAGAATAGCGCTGGAGTTCGTTAAGAGTCTTTCTAAAGTCTGGAAAGTATTTTTCTACTACTCCTGCAACAGCTTTCTGATCATACTCTACATTCTCAAAACCAAGAATATCAACAACTCGTTTATAGAAAGCAGTAGCAATCTTTGGTCGTTCATCTTTAGGAATACTAAACTCAATGACGCTACACCTAGAGTGTAGTTCAGGGATAATTCTATTCTTGTAATTACAAGTTAGAATGAAGCCACAGTTCCTCGAAAACTCTTCCATAAAGTTTCGTAGAGCGGGCTGAGTAGAGTTAGGATTTAAGTAATCAGCTTCGTCGATAATAACATATTTACGACCACCAACAAGACTAACAGTGGATGCAAATGACTTAATATCGTTCCTAAGAGTGTCAATATTTCCATATAACGATCCGTTTATCATATAATAATCACAACCGATCTCGTCCATCATTGCACGAGCTACAGTCGTCTTACCTACCCCAGCCTTACCGGTAAGAATAAGGTTAGGAACATTATCCTGCTCAATAAACTTCTTAAATGTTGCTTTATACTCAGCAGGTAAAATAGTATCTTCTATTTTGTGAGGGCGATACTTTTCAACCCAAAGAAATTCATCCATATTAACTCCATAATAAAAAAATCAATTAACCAAAAGTAGAATTAGCTTCAGTTGCAAGCCAATACGTAACATCCTTACCCTTAAATTCAGAAATACTATTTTTAGAGATACTTACAGAATAGTCCCCTGGGAGCATCTTCAAATTATCTGCTCTAAAGATCATTCTAAATTTTAGATCAGTCTGTCCTAATGTAATACGAAAATCATCTGAGGTAGGATTTTTAGAGTCCATAGCTTGTAGATAAATTTCTCCATCCTGTCCTACTACCGCAAGCTCGGGTAGTTGCATTACACCCATAGCCCTCATTGTACTGGCTAATTGTACTTCTTGCAACTCAAATTTGATCTCACACTCAGGCATCTTGATGTCTTTAGCAGGAGTAACAACTAAGGACGGATCTGCAAATGTAAATTTAACTTTCTGTCCTCCTCCTTTAACCACCATAAAGTTAGTATTAATATCTAACTCGGGAGAATTAAACAGAGATAGTACGCTTAGAAATTTAGAGATGTCATAGATAGCAAAATTAGAATCAATTTGCTCACCAATGGTTGCTTTAGCCATCATCGTTTTATTCGGGGTACAGGTAGTTAAGCTGTTCCCCGGTTTAAACACTATAGATGGATTAATCGTTGAAAAGTTTTTCAAAACTTGTAATGTTCTTCCTTCAATTTTCATAATATAGACCTTTCAGTTATTGTTACGCTTGTGCTAGCTTCTTTTCTTTTTTAAGTTGTCCTACATCTGCGGTAGCCGATGCACCAATCTGCGCTAGATCGATTAATGAACCACCAAATACATAACTACCAACGTGCTGTAGTTTCATCCAAGGACAGAACCATACCTTACAACCCATCTTCTCTACATTGTAACAGAACATATAGTCCTCAGATAGATAGCGCTTCGAAGCTGTTTTTTCAGCAGTTAGTAACAGCTTGGCTAGTTCTTGAACTCCTTCAGACTTACCTTCAGCTACATCGGTCATAATTTTATGAAGAGCTTCTGGGCTATAACCTCTATCGATGATACAGTCAAAGTAGGCCATAATCTGTCTAGAGCCATCAAAATGTTCTGTACGAACATGATCAGGTTTATATTTTTGATTAGGATACACTTGATCGTATTTTGCAAAAACAGACTTCTTAATCATCATAAAGCCTGTACCAATTTCCATCACCTGTACTGGCTCTCCAAGAGGAATCTCTCTTTGACCTGATGCAGGATTAAAGACATAATCACCAACGAAGTTTTCAAGCTTGTTAGGATCTTCATCTGCGAAACCCTTATCAACAGCGTGCTTGATCTTCTCCCATGAAATACATTTCTTAGGATAAGGTCCTCCAATAACATCGTAAGGGCTATCATCGGTCTGCATTGCCATCATAGCAATAACATCTTGCGGATTAAATCCAATATCACTATCAATGAACATCAAGTGAGTGGCATCACTTCGAATAAATTCATCCACACAATAGTTACGTGCACGAGTAATTAATGACTCATTAAACAAATAGTATAGTTGTAGAGGAATACCGTACTTGGCACAAAAAGCAGATAAGTCTGCTACCGAGCGAGTATAGAGACCAGCACATTGGCCGCCATACATCGGTGTGGCTACAAATAATTTTTTCTTCTGTAGCTCTTCAATATTAATTTCTAGTTGCATGCTCTACTCCATATTTTTTATCGTGTTGTTTATTAATGCCGTAGTCACCATCATAGGATGAAAGAGCTTCAGCGTCGAAAAGTAAAAATTGACCAATTCGTGTGCCCTTCTTGATACGAGCAGGACCAATAGTCACATGTAATACACCTGCCATTACTCCGTGATAACCCGAATCATATAAGCCAGATGTAATGAATAATCCATTTCTATTTAAAGTAGAACGAGTAATAACCCACCCTGCTTCATTCTCACCCACCTTAATAACGTTCTCCATAACAATTTCATAACTTCCTACTGGAAGGAAAAAATAGCCGGAAGTATCGGGAGTCATCTCGAAAGACGTACCTCGATGTTTTTTGTGGTCGTTGGAAATTTCAAAAGGATCGGTATTGATAACAAAGACTTTATCTAGTCTAAGATCTACCGCATTGGGCTGGCTGTCGCCATCTAATATATTAGTAAGCTCTGATCTTGAATTAAGACCAAGTATGTGTTTCATTAAGTCATTCTCCAAAATAATAAGGATTTTCAACTGTCTTAAAAGCATAGACAGGTTCCATAGTGTTGTCAAGGAACTTCATTCTAATTACATTATTAGGTTGAGTCGGTTGGCTACCATCGAACTTAGTCGATGAAATATTTAGCTCTTCGTCCACGAACATCGGGGATATTTCATTTCTAAATAAAAATAATTTTCTTTCTTTTTGAAGTAGACAGCTAAAGGTACCGTCCATTTCGTTAAGCGCGCTCCAGCCCCTACTAAGATCTACTAGCATGATAAGGGTATCCCAGTTAATATAAGCTGGATATTTTTCTGCCCTCAATTTCTCAATTACAGATGCTTTAATAATCCCGTTATGCCACAAATACCATCCGTTCAATATAGCTGGATGTATGGAGGTTGTATCTTTCGTATCAGAAGTAGGAGCTTGTACGTGCACAATTCCATAATAATACTCAGGTACATCGATTTTATCTAGATTAATGGGACCAAGTTGCTGAGATACAATATTTAGTGTACCTGTACCGTAGTTAAATAAAGAAAAAGAATGGGAGTGTTGTCCTCGATAAGAATTGAGTTCAACTAACTCCCTAAGTTTTTTAGTATTTTTAGACCCTACAATAGCACACATTAGTCTTTACCTTGAATAAATGCTTGAACGGCTATTATAGTAGCTTTTGGTTCAATATGCAAGTGCCCATTTCCTCCTTGCTGAATGAACTTATGAATGACATCTACAGTATCATCAATCATGAATGATTGAGAGTTAGCGTATCCAGATTTAAACCGTCTTCCTGGAACTGTAACAACCGGATATTCAATATTGTTTTTCAAGCACCATTGCATCTTTTGTAATGATACCTCGGTATGTCTGTCAAAGCCTCCAGTAGAAGTAAGAATACTTTTTTGGATGCTTTTAGGTGTTTGATGTAAGTAGTCAAGCAGCTCGTCCATACCGGGAAACTTATCTAGATTTTTAAATCCATCATCATCTACAAATTGATGCCAGTACTTAGTATAGAGACCCTTTTCTTTTTGGTCTCTTACCTCTTTAGGAGAGATGCCAAATCTCTCTTCATATGTCTTTTCAAAATTGGATAAGACACCATCCATATCAATATAAATTGTTCTCATATTTCACCATTACGTAATAAGATAACTCCACGGGATTTGTTTAGCATAAGGAATGGGATCAACCATCTTTGCTTTAATAAAATTCTGAATACGCTCACTACACGAAGGACACTCTCCGCAACTCTCACCTACTGGTGTAGGATTATAGCAGGTCAATGTGAACTCAAGTTTAACATCACCAATCTCTTTAGCAATCTCAATCTCTTGATACTTAGACAATAGACTAAAAGGAGCTTCTAGTTTTACTTTATGAGTCCTATTTTGATTAGCAACTGCGTTCATCGAGTCAACAAACTTCTGAGTAGTATCCCAGTACCCATACTCATCATGTACTTGCAATCCAGTAAATACATGAGAGGCTTTATTAGCTTCAGCGAAAGAAAAAGCCAGAGAGTTAAGAATCATATTCCTAAACGGTACATAAGTCTTTGGCTGAGGATCTCCTAACACATCTTTAATAGTAGGCATCAACATTAGTACCACCAATATTAGCAGACATGTTTTTAGCAATTTCACCTAGAATATTAAGATCGAGAATCTTATGCTCAATGCCAAGATACTCACAAGTAGAAGCTGCCATCATCAACTCTCGTTTCTGCTTCTGCCCATAATCATATGATAGAGCAAACACTCGTTTATTACCATACTTCTTAGCCAAGATATAAGTCATAATGGTACTATCCATACCACCAGACAATACACTAACTACGTTTTCGTTTGTTTCCGGTAGACTTTGCAGAGCTTGTTGTAGGTTCATATTTTTCTCCATCATCCTTTAATTCTTGTCCGTATAATTTAATTTCATATTCTGCTCTATTTACTTCTTTTATTTCGTAAGTATTGTTAAGTGACTCTTCAAACTTCTTCCACGAATTAAGATTGTACCCTCTACATGGTATTTCGTAAGAAAACCCATCTGACATCTTAGCCGTCATTATAAAATACGCGTCCCGATCAACTTTAGGTTCTTGTTTTTTATTTGTTGTCGTCGGCGTGATTATAGGCTTTTTGTTTGAGGGCTTCAACATAGATTGCGGCATCCAATAACTCCTCCTGTAAGTGAATAAGCCATTGTAATGTAGATAAGTCGTCTCTTTCTGTTGTTACACCGTACTTCTTATACCCTGCTTCCATTCTAGTTTTGAGCATGTTGGATACGCGTTGTACATTGGGGTCGATCCATTTTTCCATTATTGTCTCGCAGTCTTAGTACACGGTATGTTATGAGATGCAATATTAGCAATACCATCAATTAAGAAAGTATTAGAAGCTCGTATAGGATTAATATCAATACCACCACGGCGAGTATATAAACAAGTAACCAATAGTTCGGTAGGCTCTAACATATCATGTAATCGTTTATAGATGCATTCACAAATCTCTTCATGAAAATGATTCTCTCGTCTCATAGACACAATATACTGCAATAGAGACTCAGGGGTAACTGTTTTCTTACCTCTAATATGAATATAAACATCGCCCCAGTCCGGCTGATTAGTTACTCTACAGTTCGATCGCAACGAAGAAGATCTCCACTTATCAGCATAGCGCCCGGAGCTGTCTACTACTTGTAGTATCTCTGGGCTCTCGTTATAGTGAGAAAAGTCAATCTCTTCTACATTAACAAAATCTTCTAGGGAAACAAAATCACCATTCAATGGTCTTTGAGTATCAAAGTCACCGGTAAATATACTACAATGTACTTTTCCTCCAACTGCTTCACTCATATGTCTTTCAATGGTCTCCTGAACGTTATACAGACCATCCCAGGTCCACATCGTCTTTGCCATATTATAAGAGTTTAAATAAAGCTTAACAGACTTTGACTCAACAATATTAGGAGTATCAGAGCTATAAGCGAACTTAAGCCAGCCAGAGACAGGAAAGCCGTTAACCATAAGAGTGGAAAACTCATAAGCGTTCCATGCATCTGCTCCAACAAACGGAAGAGATTCCTCTTCAATATCATACTGCGTACGATTAAGTTTGCGCGGTACAGCAACCAAAAGACTTGCATCGACCTCATCAGGTGTGACATATGGCTTAACAATAGACCCATCTCCTGCCTTTCCTAAATGAACAGAAACTAGTTTATTTAATTCTTCTTGATTATCACTCATTAGCGTCCTTCCAAAAAATTCATAATTGTTGTAACTCTATCTCTAACAGTACCTTTAACTCGTTGCATAGGTAATTTTCTTTTTTCTATCTGATGTTCAAATAGATCAGCAATCTTATCTCTAAACTTCGTATCAGTACTTCTCGTTCCATCATCCACAATATCAAATTCAGGTTCAATATAAAATACATGATCGTACATCGGCCATACTTTATCAAATACTTGATTAACATACTCTAACGTTGGCTGATTAATATGAGCAAGATTATACAGGTAGTAAGAATAAACTACCCCATCTAATACAGTACGATCAGTAAGCATATCGTTATGAAGAAAGACATTAACAATATGCTCATTCATAATTAAACGCTGAGTATTATCATTACCTTGCTCATTGATCGGTAACCCATACCCCTTCACCCTGCGTGTTACTTCATCGCAGATAGTATATTTTTCAAATAATTTTTCCGAGCGCAAAGCATTAAGTAGAGTAGTTTTACCTACCGACTGCGCCCCACTAATTCCAATTCTCATTTAATAGTAACCTCGTCTTTATAAAATCAACCCATAGTTGTATGGATATAAATTTTAGTTTAGTACATAGTGAGTCAAGCGTCTCACCCTCTTCAATGCTGCATGTTTGAATACGTAGAATCTGCCCTGCGTCTACTTCAGGTACTACACTATGAATTACAGTTCCAGTGGAGGGAAGTTTTAGATCTAAAGCTTTCTGTTGAGGATCTTTACCTTTAAGAGATGGGTAAGTTACTATGTCGCCTGGATGTCCGTTGAATATATTGAACTCATTACAAATATGTTCCGGTAATATTCTAAGATATCCGTGAAGAGTAATAATCCAAGAAGCTTCTATTTCGTACCTAACAAATGACATTATATCATCATGCTTTAACTTTACAACATTGTAAGTTTGCATATCTGGATGCCATTTACTCTCATCCATATTATTTGTAAGAACTATAGACGGTTGGTATCCTAGGTTATCACTTATACCTACAATCTCCGATCCAGTCTGACTGAATAAAGCTACCCAACCGGCCTTACGTATAACATGGTTACCCATTAACAATCGCTCTAAAGCACTCGACGTTATAGGTAATTCTGTTGAGAGTGTCATTATCAACCTCGCTATTAATCATAGTATAAAGTTTCTGAGAAGGTTTATCCTCTAGACCCTTATCACCATTATATCTTATTCCTTTTAATCCTGCAACTACTGGATTTGACGTATCAATAGAATCAATCCAAGTATAGCCTCTATATGATTCAAACTCCTGAGGTAGTCCACATCCAAGTAGGTGATGTGGCTTGTCTTGATTAATGATATCATTAGCTAACATATAGTGAATGAGTGCATCTCGCCCGTACATGTAATGATGAAACTTAGTAGGTAGTTTACCATTGACATCTTCATTTACAAAGAAAGAATAATCAAACGAAATAGCTATCTTATCAACATAAGATTCAATCTCTTGATAGCACCAAATAATTTCGTCTAAAGTTTTGCCTTGCACCACACCAATACATTGACCCGGTAGATCATGTAGCCAATTCTTAACGTTAGCAACTGTCTTTTCCGCTCCCTCTAACACATCGGGAATAATAAAAGCAGTAGGATGTAGATATTCGATCCACTTACAGTACTTGTTTTCATCAAATGCTTCGCCGAGTTCAAAGATAGAGTTATCTAAAATAATTTCACGACCTTTATTCTTTGCCTTTACAAACAGATCTCGATATTCTTCACTCTCTTCAAACAAGTGAACTAGGGCATAATCATAATCAGTAACTTCCTGTATGCGAGGAAAAATAGAGATGGGGGCTTCGTGGGCAATCTTAATCATTAAAATTATACTCCTGTTGTTTTCTTACACGTTCACGTTCACGTTTTTGATAGTACTTTGTACCGAGAAATTCCATCTTTTGAATAATCTCGTTTACCTGCTCTTTGGATAGCATAACAATTTCAGTTACTCCACCAATTTTTTCTTCAATCCAAAGATTCTTAGGATAGAATGTTTTGAAGGTCTCTTCAACCCCCTTCATCTCATCCAATGGGCCAGCAACAGTTTTCATGATTTTAATTTCCCACTTGTCATACTGCTCAGGCTCATACTTGAACCTCTCCGCAGCATCCCAATTGGATGTATGACCAAACTTATAGAAGTCTATCTGTTTGGTTTCCTTGTTCGTGAACCTTGCAAGATACATCTTGCCTATCTTCTCCGTCATCATAACTACCTCTCTCACGTTGTTCAAATTTCTTTTCTTGTATTGTTTTCTCGCCCCAAACACGTCTAGGGTTTGAACATAATAAACATTTAGGATTACCGCAATTCATTGCATGATGTTTAGCAAACTTATGAGGTTCTTTTACAGGTACTCCAAATTCTTTTGCAATCTTTACCTGTCTTTTTATTTGCACTTCCTCTTGATGGAGACGTTTGCTGTGTTTTTGTTTATCTTCTTCATGCATATTTTCTCCTTAAAATGTCATTCTAATTAGCCCTATAGTATCAATAGTGGTTAACAGGATGTAGTTAGCCAACATGCCAAATGATTTCCGAGTATAACTAGCCCAAGCGTACATAGCGCAACCACTAATCCAAACAGGATAAAGAGCCAGTAGGGGAGGATTAGGCACGGTAAGCGCCATTGTAATCGAACACCCAATACTAATAGCCCAAGCGAGCAACTCAACAACAAAACGAAGCTTGTTAGAAGTCCAGTCATCTTTTATCCATTCAAGTGTAGGTCTGAATATATCCAGCATTAGACTTTCTTACCTTCCCCTGCAAGGAAGTAATTGGTTACTTTAGTCATCATAGTGGTTTTGGACTGTACAGCTTGAATTATATTGATAAACTTCTGTTTGGTTTCTTTCTTACCTGTAGAAGCTTCAATAGCTTGAATGCAGAGGTTACGGAAATCCTCCACATGCATGACGGTATAGTTATCGAAGATATTTTTTATCATGTCTTCGCCTATTCCGTCATGTTTGACGCGAGCCTTAGAGCTGGTCTGAGTAGTTGTAATCACGGTAGTTCCTTTCATAATGATGATTCATTATAGTATACTACCGAAATTAAAGCAACAGATTTTTTATAGGCCTTTTCCATACGATTGCTGTAGCGCTATGTTATCGAAAAATTCTTTCTTTACTGACGCGTCATGAAATTGACCGTGTAGTACTGTCGTTTGAGTAAGTGAACTATGAGCCATAATTCCTCGGTTCTCACAACACCCGTGAGTAGCTTGGACATATACACCCACATCCTTACTATCGGTAGATGCAATTATTTCTCTAGCAATGTCGTTGCAGAGCTCTTCCTGTAACGTTCCACGGCGAGCACACCATTGAGCGATTCTAGTATATTTAGATAAGCCAATAAGTTTATTAGCGGCGATAATCCCGATGTATGCCACACCAGATACAGGCTGGTGATGATGACTGCACATAGAGCGCAATTCGCTACGGACAACTAGCATACCTTCGTAACGGTCTTGCGAGTCATTAGGAAAAGCGGTTGCTGTAGGTCTGTGGTCATATCGCCCTGCCATTATTTCATTAAAGTACATTTTAGCAAGGCGCTTGGCTGTACCTCTACTATTAGGATCGTTTTCACGGTCAATTAATAATACATCCAAAACTTTTTCAAACGCTTCTGTAGCTTCTGTAATTAGTGTCTGTTTAGTAATATCATCACCAACATACTCACTAATATTATCTCCAGCCCAGAAGCGCTTACCATCAGATTTCATTCGTTTGCGAATAACTTGTGATAGATTTTTTTCCATAATACCCTCAGTCAATTAGATTCTCTTTCCACTCACGGTGACCTTCTCTATATGCCATATTGCTAATAGTCTCTCTTACCTCTACTCTATAGCACCAAAGGCGTTCTGCTTCACTAGGTCCCCACATATCTGGAATATATACTCCATTAACGTATCGGTAGAGCATATCAGAAAGACCTTCACAACCAAGCTTTGGAAGAATAGTTAACTTAGCCATCTTTTTATCTTGCAAAAGTTTAAACGTTTCTAACTCTGGGTCATCTTCAGCTACTAATAAAGTATGATCAAACTGATCTTCTAAAATTCCTTTTAGTTCTTTTAGACCGCCATAATCAGCAGCCCAGTTGCGTACATCAAGATCATCAGTACCAAAAAAGAATCTCATAGAAAAACTATAACCATGAATTAAGTTACAATGGGAGTCTGCTCTCCATTGACGATATGCACATGGAAATGCATTGTGATATTCTTTAGTACTCGTATACTTGTATTGTACTGGGTGACGTAAATACTGTCTATGGTCGCTTACTACTGGTGTTCCAAAATCATCTGACATACTGTTCTCCTGTGTTTATTTTCATTATACCTTTTCCCACCAAAAGTCTATCCAATTGGTTATGATTTGTCTATCAATCATCCATCCCCAATAATTCGGCTTAAATGATTGACCGGAGTTATAAACGAGGCTTGCAGTGTCTACATGACCATGAATAGCTATAATTTCCTGCATCGTCTGACCTGTATCAACTATATCATCAACGAGCAATATTTTATCGTTTAACTTAAATCCTAAATCAATTACAGTGGGTTCATTCTTTGACCAATGTAACGCTTGAAAGGGGATGTTCATTTTATGGCTTAATGCCACAGCAGGTATTACACCCCCTCTTGCAATACCTACAATACAATCATATTTTTTACCTGATTTTTCTACACTCTCAGCTATTCGATTTACATCACGTGTAAATGCTTCAAAGTTATAAAATAAGTTCATTAAGTACCCCATTCATTTTTAAAGAGAGGCACTTGTAGTCTATCAGAATATCTGAAACCTTTTTTCATTGCAAGATCTGCAACAGCTCTGTTGTTCATATGGTATACAGACTCTACACCACCAACAGGCATCAAATAAACCGGTCCATTAAAGCCATAGTCACGATATGCCTCAACCGCGCGACTTGCTTCATCTGCATCTTCTTGTGTTGCTACTACAAACTTCAGATAGGTATAGCCAATGCCACTATAAGCGGATACTACCTTTGGTTGAATTGCTTCTTCCCATGACTCACCTGATACAGATAGTTTAGGTGATACGGAGAAGGTAAGGCTGCTATATTCTCTATCGTTAACGAAAGTCCATTCGTTAAGATATTCTTTAAGAGAATCAGAGAGAGGTTGAGTACCGTTAGTTTCAAACGTTAACTCTTTTAGACCCCTCATACATGGCTGTAGTAGAAGGTCAGGGTATGCACGTTGCCAACCCAGTAGAGGTTCACCGCCGGTGATTACGAGATGTTCGTCTTTCCATTCCTTGTGCGGTAGAAGATCAACAATTGAAGTGGCAAGACTATCAACAGGTACAACAGGGCTAAGATGCTTAAAGCGCACATCCCAGCTAGCATAACTATCACACCCGGTAGATACCAAAGGGAGTGCTTTATACTCTGTGTAATTTTCGGGGTTGATTTTAAGGTGCTCATCACTTTTTTGTCCTTTCGGCATACCAAAACCTGAGCATGTGAAGTTACATCCAAATGTTCTTAGGAACACGGACGGGACGCCCATATAGCGACCTTCACCTTGAATGGAGTAGAATAACTCCGCGACTTTAAGTTTCTGCAATCTCATCTCCTAGTTTACGTGGAAGGGCACGTGATAAGTTATGTAGGCTACCTACAGCTCTTTTCACTTGTCTGTCTCGAATTTTTTTCTGTCTTAACGCTCTATCTAAAAGTAGTTTATGAGCTCTTGTAGTATAGTCTATTCCATTTAAATGATCCAGCTCATGTAGGATACACCTGGCTGTCATACCAATAAACTTCTCCGTTACAGTCTCTCCTGTGTACTTGGTATAACGTACTTTGATAATGGCTGGGCGTTTAATTTTAACAAAGAACCCTGGGCGAGATAAGCACCCCTCCTCTAGGGAATTCTCTTCCATGGATGTATCAATTAATTTAGGATTAAACAATGCAAGAGGGGCTTGTGAATGTAATACAAACACACTATAAGGAATGCCTACTTGATTGGCTGCTAATCCTAGCCCGTTATACTTTGACATAGTAGCAATTAAATTATTTGCTAACTCGGCAGGGTTCATAGGAGGGTTTTTAAAATCAAATCTCTCCGTAGGCTTATGCAGTATAGGATTAGTACAAGGTAGTACATCGTAAATAGTTGGCTCCGGAGGCTTGGGAGCATCTACTATTTCATAATTCATTGTTTCAGTCATTGTGATATCCTCGAAAAGTTCTTATGTTTCTCAAACTTAATTACACTGTCAAACTTATCAAACAGCTGATCACCTTTGTGACTAATAATAAAAATATTAGTATCACCGGTAATAGTGCTGATGATCTTTAAAAACTCGTCTGTGCCAGCGTTATCCAAAGACGAGTCAAACACTTCATCCATTATGAGAAGATTAGTACTAGCACTATTGCGAAGCTTAGCCACAGCTCTCCAGGTAAATAGTAGAGCCAAGTCAATTCGCATCTTCTCACCCTCTGAAAAACTCTCGTAACTAAATTCATCTCTAAACCTCGACTTTATCTTCTCTTCAAAATTTTCATTCAATTCAAAGTTAACAAAGAAGTCCATGGCCGCCAGGTACTTGTTGATCAACTTATTCATTACTGGAATATATTGTTTAATAATTTTAGTTTTAATGCCAGAATCTTTTAATAATAACTGTGCTACATCCAACACTCCTTTATCAGTTACAAGATCTTCTTTGAGTTTAATCATATCACCTAACTCAATTTTTAACTGTTTTAATTCATCAGAAGTGTCTTCATTAGATGTATTACTACCTTGTAGCTTAACTATTTCATTTTTAATATCTGTTATGAATTGGTTCCAGGTCGTAACCTGTACATTTAAGTTAGATATTTGTTGATTACAAGTGGATATGTCATTTAATATATTATTGATAGTCTCTAGACGGGTATTAAGAGCACAATACTCTTCCTCAAGTTTGGTTTTTCCTTCATTGATTTCAGTAACTTGGGTAGTGTCTCGTTCAATAATCTCTTGTTTATGCGAATGTTCAATCCCCTGGCGGCATGTTGGACAATCGTTATGTTCTTGAAAGAACGAAAGTTCTTTTTCAAGCTTGCTAAGTCGTTGATCAATCTGGGCGCCCAAGGTATCCAACTTTTTGATTTTTTGCCGTACTGAATCTTTATCAGAAATAGAATGATTGGCAATTTCAAGTAATTTTGAAATTCTATTGATGTCACTGTTCGCTGTTTGAATTTGACCATTGTATTCCTCGATCTTTTCTTCTTTCTGCTTTATTATTTCATCAGTATTGGCTTTGAGTACATTAATATGTTTCTTTAATATAACAATCTTCTCACCATTAGATTTAATATTATAGTCAGTATCGGTAATAGAATTTCTATTCTCTGTTACTTTTTCTTTAAGTAATGTATTCATTGTAGAGAAAATCTGAATATCTAATAGGTCCTCAATCACCTCTCTTCTATGCATTGCTGACAACTGCATGAACGGAACAAACGATGCACTACCTAATACTACAATTTGACTAAATGACTTATGATTGAGACGGAGAATATTTCTCTCGAACATCTCTTGATACTCTTTTGACTCAGCATCTTGGTTGAGCATATTACCGTCTTGGTAAATTTCAAACAAAGTCGGCTTGATGCCTCTCTTAATAGTAAAGTTTCTTTTACCAATAGAAAAATCCAGATGAACTTCTAAGCCCTTCTGGTTAATGGCATTTACTAGTTGAGGTTTATTAATCTTACGAAACGGCTTACCGTATAAAGCAAACGATAAAGCATCTAAGATGGTAGACTTACCCGCACCATTCTCACCTACTATTAACGTTGACTTAGTCTTTGTGAAATCAATCTCTGTGAAAGTATTTCCAGTTGATAGAAAGTTCTTCCACTTAATATTTTTGAAATAAATCATGCACTAAACCACTCCGGTATCGGTCTGTTGGTCCATCTTGCAAAAGATGCTTTAGCCCCAACGTAATAATTTTTATATGATTGAATTGTACTTTGGTGTTTGTACTCATCAGGCATGGCGGGAGGTGGATCTGACCACTCTGCATTAACTATATTGGAGGGAGGGTCGTAGAGGATGTTAATTAGTCCTTCACGCTCTACCTTATGCACCTTACCATATCGATGAGTATACTCCTTACACAACTCCCTTAACAACATCCATAACCAATTATAATGTTCTTTATTGGTCCTCACCCATACAGCCGATGGATGATTTTTATGGGTCAATTTATAGATAGGCTTTATTACCTGATCTCCATCTAGCATATGATGGGCGTTAGATAGAAGTTGTGCAGTCTCCAATATCATTTTAACAACATGCTTATCACAATGTTGTTGTGCACATGTCGCAGGGTCATAATCAAGATAAAATATATTCACGGATTACTCCAATGTTAATGCCTCATTGTATAGACTTCTTAATAAATTTTCCAGCTTTTGTTTGTCAGCTTTAAGTTCTAACTGATCTACGTACTTGTTAAGGATAGTCAGAGTATCTTCTGCCTCGTTAACTATGTCCTCGTCATCCTCTAAATTTAAGTTCAAATGATCCTCAACAACTTGTAGATCAACCACTCCGGCCTTTTCCAGTCTATCGATGTACATATCAAACCAGGTGGGGTTAATTTTATTGGTAACAATTACTTTAACAATACAACCTTTATACTGACTAAGGTCCATGGATACAATTTCAGTCATCGTAGCATTGATATCATCGTACCATACTTTATGGAACATCTCAAATGGATTCTTTATAAATTGTAACTCTCTTGTTTCTGTATCCAGTATATGAAAACCTTTTGGATCAGACCAATCAGACCAAGTCATCTCATAAGGCGTACCGGTATAGGTGATATTACGTCTTGTGGAGCGGTGGTGGTAGTGACCAGATATAACAAGGTCGAACTTATCAAATATACTAGGATCAAGCCCCTCATCGTTTACTGCTCCTTTGTACATCTCAAACCCTTGTATCTCAAAATGACCGCAAACGATTTGAGCTTTTGATTTATGTAACGCATCTATTACTACATTATAGTTGTCATTACAAATCCATGGAACAGTAAGAATATCTACTCCGTCAAATTCTAGCAGGGTAGGTTCGTTAATACACTTTATGTTGTGATACTCACCTAATAGTAGATTGGGTGAGTTAACATCATTGGTATTCTTAAAGTAAGTATCGTGATTGCCTGTCAATAAACAAGCAGTATACTCGTTGTTGATTCGTTCAAAGAAGTACTCTTTTGCACCACTCAACGTATTGAAGTTAATAAACTTTCTTCTATCAAATACATCACCTAACTGAATGATGTGAAGGATGTTATTTTTTTCTAGATAGGGAAAGAACACTTCGTTGTAGAATTTACGGAAGTGTTCTTGAAATATTGGACTATCACCTCTAGCCCCAAAATGTGTATCACCTAGGATTGCTATCTTCATCTACAATATCCTCGCTTAAAATAATATCGTCATCTTCCATAAACTTTTCGAGACCCTTTTTACGCTTGACTCTTTTCTTATCAAGCCCTTCCTCAAAGCTTTTAATAAATTCTGAAATACTTTCATTATCTACATCAACATATACAGGTACAAAGTCTCCATCTTCAAACTCACCTTGCTCTACCAGCGTATTCATAATAAGAGAATTCTCTACTGTCTTGTGCTTGATATAGAGTTGTTTCTTTTCTTTTTGTATTCTTCGAAGAAATGCAAAATAGATAATTTGCGTAAAGTAAGCAAAAGGATTATTCGATTTATCAGGATCAAAATTATCAATGTAGCAAATACAATTCTCAATTCCATCTGATACCATTTCTTCCCTATACGAGTAGTTAATGAAGTTAGGCTTCATAGAGAGTCTATTAGCGATCATTAACATACACTCGCCCAGATACCTAGGTATGACCGGCTTGGGAGTGCTATTCTTTTTTGATTCGATGACGGCGTTTCGATATTCTACTATCGACGCAAGCATCAACTTGTTATCTACGTAATGGTTATCTGACATTTATACTTTCACTTTCAACAGAGTTATTATAATGGTACATAAAATAAAAATCAACTTTAATTAATTGTCACACGACCTTTAATTCTTTCGACCATGGCCATAGTAGCTTCTACTTCTTCTTCTGACATCTCTACAGGCTGAGCGGCATCATTTAATTCTTCATTGATCATTTTGTCAACGTTTTCTTGAATGACTCTTAATGCGTTATCATAGTAGTTAAGCATACCTTTTTTAGGTATAGCAATTGCAATAATATGACCACGATCAAAGGTAATGTCTTGATCGTCAGCAAAGGGAATGAACCGTTGAATTGATACTGAAGGGGTATGGTTGGGGCTCTTCATGAAGTAGTTCAACTGTAGGGGATTTGTTACGTCAATGTGGGTTGTGTTGGAATTGCTTATCACACCGACAATCTCGGCACCACTAGATAATTTGATTAAGGATACCATCGTTACTCCTGAGATTTACTGAGTATATTTTATAATTAAATTTTTCTTCATTGTATATCTTCATTCTTTCAGCGAAGTGAAGTAGTGTATGATTCTTTTTTGTTTTCCAACTCAAATCATCAGCTAGGTCATACAGTACAGCCTCCGTTTTAAAGTCACCTTTACGAAGACCTCGCCCTATAGATTGCAGTGTTCTAATTCTAGATTTGCTGGGGCTGGCAAATATAATATTATGTAGGTTACGTATATTTACACCAGTACTGAACGTACCATAAGAAGCTACTATGATTGCTTTCTTTTCTTGCTCTACCGCTTGTCTAATATCTTCTCTTTTAAACCCATCTACAGTACCGTCTACATAGAATACTTTATTGTTATCAGAACCAGCGAGAATCAGTTTAAACAGGTTCTGTCCTTGATCTATAGTCTTGAATAAGACTAGTGTGTTCCCTTTGAGAGACAAGGAGAGATTACGGATAAACTCATTTCTCTCTACACTCTTGGCTAAGAAGTCCGTCTCTGTAGGGTAATCACAACCTTTGTATTGTTGCTTAATGCTGTCTTCATAATTTAGAACTATGGCTCTAATATTAAGTTCGGATAGATGCTTCTGTTCTATAAGCTCAGCTGTAGTGGTTACTCTTCTAGTTGTGCCAAAAAGACCTTGTAATACTAGCTCATGGGTTTGTGATCCATCTAAGGTACCAGTGAATCCAAACCTATATGGACAATCAACTAGTTTAGTAAGTATATCGGTCAGGCATTTTGCTTTGAATAGATGAGCTTCATCTCCTATTACACAATGGTATTGCTCAAACCATTCCTTTGGTAACTTGTATATGGATTGCCAAGTAGTTACGACGAATGGTTGATCAGTATCTTTTTCTTGACCTGAAAATATTTTATGTACTTTACCTTTAACTAGTCCATAGTCTTCAAAGTCAGATGCCATTTGATGTACAAGGGAGGTAGTAGGTACTACTATGAGAACTTTTTTCTTTTTAGACTCATACAATCTACATAACAAGTAAATAATTAGTGACTTACCTGATGCGGTGGGAGATAATAATAATGCACGCTTCTTTCTTACGGCGTGAGTGAAGGCTTCTAGCTGGTAATCTCTTGGAGTTTTATTGGTGGGTAGTTTAAGTTTTTTACAGAACTTTTCTACCTCAGCAAGAGAAATATTTTGATCACCAAAATCACTTCCTTCATGATATGTAATTTCGTATTCTCTTTCTTTACAGAAATTTTCTACATGCTCTCTTAACCCAGCATACACCAAGTGTGTAGCAGTAGAAAATAATCTTATCTTACCATCCCATACTCTTCTCTTGTATGCTGGAGAAAAGCGTGCACCGGGTACGGCAAAAGTAAAGTACTCAGAAAGCTCTCTTGCGATGTCTTGTTCGCAGTGAACTTTAATATAAACTTCTGAATACTTCTCTATTGATATCATGCACCAACCTTAAACTTCTCCCAGTCTACAGCAGCTTTAATCTGATAGCCTCTAGCAGGGAGTGACTTAATTATAGATTCTACAAACTCTACTTTGTCACGTTGTAGGTCTGCTCTTGCGGAAAGCTTTGCTATGTCAGGATCACTTTCCAAGTACATAGGAATATCTGATCGAAGTATTCTTAGAGGGTTAGGCTCCCAGTGATTGCTTCTTAGCTCTTCTTCACTGATAGTACCTGCGTAGTATTCGTATTTGAGACGTTTAAGATTAATCATCTGGTACTCAAGCGACCGTAACTGTGTTCGTTCGGCGGCAAATATTTGATAGTATTTGGAATGCAGTTGAGGGATGCGTAAGGACTCTTCACCTAATTCAGTACGGTCGATGCATGCATCACGTTCCCACAATTTTTGAATTTCATCAAGCTTCATAATTAATCCACGAGTAAATAATGTATATTATAACTGAAATGAATCTTTAAATCAAGTGCTCTATTTCGTATCTCTGTACATTGAATGACACTGACGCATTAACATAATCTACATCAGTCATAGTAGAGTCAAAGTTAATGTCTGTTAATGTAATTGGATAGATGTCTTTAAAGTTAATGTTAACGATTGGATTTTTTGCACTAGATAGAATTGTCAGGGTAGCATCTGAATATACACCCTTACCTGAACCTTGTTGTTGTTGTCCTGTAGCAGTGTTGCCTCTAGATAGAGCATTACTTTTATATTGATCAAAGTTATCGGGAAAGCCGATTGCTCTAATCCAATTATAAACTTCTAAGTAATTGCGTAGTTCCTCGTCTACTCTAAATGTAATCTGAAGTATACCGTACGTTAAATGGTCACCAGCAATTGCCAGTTTAGAGAAAGGGGTAGGGACTTGAGTTTCACCCAAAGTCAAAGACGGAACATTAACCGATTGCACAAAGAAGTTTACCCCTGGCGTTCTTTGGATTTGAAATTTAAATCCTAACGGGGATAAGAAGTTTGAATTAGTAGGTATATTTGTGATTGCGCTCATACGATTATTTAGGCAAAAAAAAGCCCCGCTTTTTAAGACGGGGCTTCAAGTGCGCTTGTTATTATTATTTTTTAACGCTAATCTTACATTAGGTTGTTAACGAGTACACGGCGATAGTATAAGTTACTATTCTCAGTGATACGTCCTAAACCTTCTGTTCCACCTTCAGCAAACGGATTAGCAACCATACCGTAACGGGTCTTGAAGCCAATCTTAGGTTGGAAAGTGTCTTGATCAACTGCACGAACCATTTGTAGAGGAACGTATGGGCAGTAGAACAAACCAGCGTCAAATGCAGAAGAACCTTTGTAACCCATCAAGAAGAAGTTACCACCGGCATATGGGTCGATGTAAACACGAATACGACCGTTTAGAACACCTGCGAAAGTGTTACCAGTGTCATCTACTTGTAGGTTATTGCTGTTAAGAGCAGGAGCGTAGTCAAGTACACCAGCCATTTGCAATGCAGACGCTACATCTGAAGAGCAAAGAACGATGTTACCTTTTCCACGACGTGTATCTTTTGCAATTTGGTTAGCTTCACGCTCTAATTGGAACATTAAGCCTTTAAATTTCTCAACTGACCAACGACCGTTAGAGTCGGTGTCTAAGTCGAAAATACCTGATGTTGTTGTACCAGCGGTAGCACCACGAGCAGCAGAAACATAAATTGTACGAATAACTTCGCGGTTAATTTCAGCTAAAATTTCAGCAGAAAGAATGTTTGACAATTCTGTTTCAGCATCAAGACCGTGAATTGCTTTCAAGTCTTGAGCAAGTTCCATTGAGTACTCAGCTTTTAGAGCACGTGACTTAGCTGTCACAGTAACCTTCTCGATAGAGAAAGCCATTTGTGGGAAAGCTAATGATGCGTTAGAGCCTAGGTATTCTGCAGACGCTGTTGATAGACCACCGGCAAAGTTAACGTTTGCAGATTGTGCTAGCAAGGTTGTGTTTGCGCCAGAACCTGTGTTACCAACTTGTGTGTTACCAATTTGGTTACCACCGCCAACGATTGTTGAGAAGGCTGTGTTAACTTCATTGTAGAAAGTTTCTGTAGCTGTTTGGTTAGCGTAACGAGCACGCATTGCGAAGATAAGACCAGTAGGTCCAGTCATTGGCTGAACGCCGCAGATATCATACGCAATCAAGTTTGGCATTGCACGGCGAACTAGAGAGATCAATACAGGGTCAAATGTATCAATAGCACTAGAACCGTCACCAGCTTGAACCGAGTTAACAGGTTGATTTGCTTCAAACAACTGTTGGCTTCCACGAACCTGATTACCAGCCTCGCTTAGAGCTCTTTCAGTGTTTTCTAAGATTGTAGCAGTTACTGCGCGCTTATGCGGATCCTTGATCGATTCTAGATCTGGATGCTCGAGTACAGGCTGCCATTTTTTTTGAATTTCTTCATTTAAGTACATGTGAGTTTCCCTTCCTTGTTAAAATTGGGTTATTTTTATTTATAATTATTATTTTTTAGCGGTACGAGAAATGGCTTGCATGTAGCGAGCTACCACTGGATCCGATGAACCAACTTTCTTTTCGGCTTCTGGTTCCTGAGCAGTCTCAACTTCACTCTCAACAATATCGCTGCCTGCTTGCTTATTAGTAAAATAGTTTTCTTTAACGATTTCTAATTTACGTTTATAAGTTTTTTCATCAATGTATTCAACGCCCTCGGCTAGAGTCTCGAATTTCTCTACTTGAGTAGCAGCAAGACCTTCAGCAACTTCAGCAAAAATAACTTGCTTGGTGTAACTGTCTACCTGCTTCTTCAGATCGATATTGTCTTGAACAGCTTCGTTGAGTTTTTGATCCAGCTCTTCCACTTGCTGTGATAGGGTCTCTACCACATCAACTTTCTCTAGAGGGATGTCAATATAATTCTCTTCGAATAGTTGCTTAAGTCCGGCGATAAACTCTTCAGTAATTTCGCCTTTTAATGAACTTTCAACAGCTAGCTCGTTTTGCTCCATCCACTCTGCAACAACGTAGTTTAGATATTCATCAATGCGTGCATTGGTTTCTTCTACGAATGTTGTTACCTGCTCTTCTAATTGTTCTTGGTGTTCTTTTTCGATTTGCTCTTTAAGCTCATCAACCTTGGCGTTGACAGCTGCTTCGAAAATTGTGGTAGCTTTTTCTTTGAACTCTTCAGAAAGCTCCTCACCGTCAAATAACACAGCCATGTCTTCTTTCATAGAGACAGATGCTTTGTTCTTTGCAGAAGAGTCTGTAGTAGCTTTAGAGTTATTCTCTGAGCTAGTCTCTTCTTGGCCAGGGTTGTTTGGATCCTGAATCTTGTTCATGGCTTCCCCGTTAGATAGGTTAGACTTGGGAAGAGTAGCGCGAACACCGGTTGGATCAGCTGACATAGCTTTGCCAGTTTGACCACCACCAGATTCCACCTTCTCTTCAATTTTTTGTTTTTCTTTCAACATATTGGACTCCTGTGTAGGGATTTATTTACTATTTATAATTCTAAACCTTTGATAGATGCTTAAGAAAGTTTTCGAATACTTTAATTTTTACTTCTTCTAAATTTCTTGAAGAAGCGCGCTTGACTTCTTTATGCATTTCTTCTATCTGATGTGCTTTTAGGATTCCATTATCCCAAACCCATTCAACACCCTCCATAATACCTCTTACAAAGGCATCAGGGGCAGATGGATCTGCTACAATATCGGCGGCAGTAGCAAGATAAAAATCATCCTGCACCTCCATCACACCGCTCTTTGTTTCCTTTAGAGAACCCATGCCTCTAGAAGAAACTCCTAACTGTGCACCCTCTTCGATTAAGCTTTTAACTATGTTTCCATAAGGGGTGTCTAGTATCTTTGCCTTGCCTATGACATCATTGCCTTCTAATTTTAACGATTTAATCATATGGCTGGCGCGCTCGAGATTAATGGTAGGACCGGATGGATGTCCTAACTCACCATAAGCACGATTCTTTTCGACGTATTCTTTATTATAACGACCAAGTTCTTTTTCCATAATGTGTTTACGATAAACACGATTATTTCTATTGGCTTGCTCTGTCTGCATGAACACACCGTGTATATAGAAGTCTTTTTTACCTGATTCTTTTTGTTCAACCAGGTAGTCAACTTCTTCAACTAATTCGGTAAAGAGCTTCATGTGTTTTCCTTAAAGGTATGCAACCGAGGTTGCTCTAATAGTGTCCGCTGCAGATACAAAAGCTCCTGATACCTGGATGGTATCTGTTGGTAGCTTAACAATGTATTCTTGGCTAAAATTTGTAGAATGGTGTCCAAGTGTAAAGGTTGCTTTTACAGAACCAGTGTTCGAGGCCAATTGAATAAGACAAGAATTTGAACCATCTAAATTAACGAGCCTAACTAACGAAGCGGAGCTGACGTTGCTAGCTGCAGTATTAACAATAGATACTTCAGATGATAGTATTTTAATTACTTCTGCCATAAATCCTCTTATAAACTGTATGCAACACTGGTTGCTAAAGTGGTACTTACACCGCTAGTCAACAGTTTATCTGTTGGATCTTTTACTAGAATCAATCTTGCGAAATCAGTACCTTTATGTCCTAATGTAGTAGTAGCCTTTGTTGAGCCGTTTGCGTAAGTAAGACTTATCACACTAGATATGGACGCGCTGGTGTTAACGAGTCTTACTAGCACGGCTCCACTAACCGTATTACCAACAGTATTTGAAAGAGAAATCTCTGATGATAATACTTTTAAGGTACTAGCCATTTACAGCCTCTTTATCGTTACTATCTAACTCAAGCAATTTGATAATTTCTTCTGATTGACCTGATTCAACTAACTCTAACATAGCTTGTCTGTTCTCTTCTGAGAGTACAGAAAATAATTCTAATAGTTTAACAGTACTATCTGATACTTCTGCCTCTTCTTTTGCTAGAACAGGCTTTGCATATTCACCTTGTTGAAGAATTTGATCATGTATGTCTTGCAACTGGCGATGAATGTGTTTAATATCACCAACATGACCCCAATGGGCTTGACCTTGGTTGTAACCTTTTTTATCAGTTACTGCACTGTAGTGTTTGGAAAGACCGCCATGTATATTCTTTAACAGTTTAGCAGCATCGGAGTGGTATTTTTCAAACTGTGCATGTGACTGTTCACCCTCTTGAATTGGTTCTGCCTCTTCGTATACCTTTTCGTCTTCACCTTGATCGTAGCCGTGCTTTTCTTCTTTACGTTTAACGGTCTTTACATTAGTAGCTTGAAACACATCGTCTTTATTGCCATTTCTATCGGCAGTCTTAACGACAATATGTTTATCCATAAACTTCTGCTCATCGCCAGCTTTAGGTCTATAGACCTCAAGCATTTTTTTAAGCGTCTTGGCCATCATTTTCCCCTTGGGTTACTTCGGTAGCATCTTCTTCTGCTGATTTGACTTCTTGATCGCCAAACATATTCTTTGCAAACTGTGCTTTCTTTTCCTGCACAGCATCGTAGACCTTATCCATCATTAGCTGATTGAAATGATCTTTAAAAGTAGAAGGTTCTGCATCTACCGCTGAGTTAATTAAATCTGCGACTGTAATAGTTGTCATTAAGTTGTCTCCAATGATATTTATTTATTGCTGTTCTTGAGGTGGTAATTCTTGAGAAGGCTGCCCTGGCATTCCAGGTTGTCCAGGCATACCTGGTTGTCCTTGTCCGTCAACAGCCGTTTGATATTGTTGGATTTCCATTTCATCAGAAATTTCTTCATCCATTTCTTCAATATCATCTTCTGTTTGCATTAATATATTTTTGCGAATCCATGTATGAGAGTAATATTTACCTGCGTAAGGATCTATTTCCTGAAGCACGGCAAGTCTCTCTTTCATCACATCTATGTTTTTAAGTTCGGCAAAGAAGTTGTCTTGTGCATACTCAAATTTAATAGATTGACCAAAGGTTTTCCAATCATCGGTGGTAATAATACCCTTAAGAATTAGTTGTCTCTCTAGCGACTTAAGGAACAGCTGGTTAAATTTACCTCTTAGTCTATTAACAAATTTGGAAAACTTAACCTCATCACGAGTAATCTCTGTTGAACGACCCATATTAAAGGATGCGTCATTCTGTAATCTAGTAGGCGGAACGTTAAGAGCTTGTAGAAGTTTCTTTTGAAAATATTCTACATCTGTCATCTCGCCTAGGTTTTGACCACCTGGTAGAGTTGTAATTTCCGTACCTCGATTACCTTCACGTCTAGGAAGCCAGTAGTCTTCCATCATTGTCATAAATTTACGATCATCTCTGATCTCTCCAGACGCTTGATCGTAAACAATTTTATTCTTATGGCGTTGCATCATATCACGAAGATATTGTTCAGCCTTCATCTTTGGAAGATTACCTACATCGATGTAGAATATTCTTCTTTCAGGTGCTCTAGATACTCTGTAAATAACAGTAGCATCTTCTAATGTACGCAATTGATTTAAGGATTTAATTGCTTTATGTAAATAGGAAAGAACGTTTGTATTATTCTTATCCATTAAACCAGAAACTACATGTACAATACTATCTTTTGCAATTCTTAATCCAGTGGTAGTAGCGCCAGGATTAGGATTACCTGCACCCCAATTAGCCTTATCATTATAAATGTAGTACTCTTTACTTACACCGGTAAGGGTGGCTTGAGTAGATGGATCTTTTTTCTTTTTGACCTCTCTGATTTTACGAATCTTACGAGGGTCAATATATCTTAATTCTTTAAGTCCTTGACGAGGGTCTTTCTCATCAATAATAGCATGGTAGTATAATCTTCCGTCTACGTACCAGCGTCTAAAAATTTCATATGCTTGATTGTTAAAGTTAAGAAGCGTTAGAATATTATCAAATTCTGTTTTAATTAACTTCTTAACGTTAGCACCAACCTCAACATCATCTAAAACAATATCAACTACATCTTTTTCTTTTTCTACTACTATAGCTTCATTAACTATATCATCAACGGCAGAATCTATTTCCGGATGTTGAGCCATTTCTCTATAACGGGTAACAAGCTCGGACTCGGTTCTAGCTGAACCTTCTAAGTCAACATACGTCCCATAAACGCCACCGGCAGCAACAACAACAGCACCATCCGTATCGTCCGATTTAGGGACGAAGGATTTCTGCCTGTCATCAACAAGCTGCTGCTCTTCTTGGGTGCGGCGTATTTCAAAGCCGAAAAAATTTGCCATAATGTCCTCAATAGGCGGGCGGCCGAAGCCGCCCTATATTTTAAGATCCACCAGCATTACCAGTAATACCACCTGATACTTCATGGTAGTCATACTGGAATGTTACGGTGAATTCTTCAATTTGATCAGTTGAATTCCAATCCACGTCAATAGGTGAAATTTCAGAAGGGTAAATGCCACTGAACGTATATGTTCTAATAGGATTACCCGTTTTAGAATATTGTGTAACTTGTGCTGATGATTTATATAGGAGAGGGGATGCAGATCCAAACAATCTTACGTTTCCTTGTAAGGAGTTAATCTTGTTTGACCACTCTTCCATAGAGTTACGAATCAAAAAGTCTTCGTCGTTTATTACAGTAACTGTCCACTGTCCAAACGTTCTGTCGCCAGCCAGTCTAATCTTTCTACCAAAGTAAGGTACTTCAATTGTACCTAAAGTAGAAGGTGGAATCTGAGCTGCTCTAACCAGGAACGGAACCTTGATATCGGCTACTGAGTTAGCTGGGTTAGTAATCGTTACCTGGAAAAGACTATTTCTAGCCCCTCCCAAGGTTAACTGACTTCTAATCTCGTTTACATTAAATGCCATGTTTTGTTCTCCTTGTTATTAGTTATTTATTAGAACTGTCCAACAACTTCGGAGAATTCAACACCTGTTCTAACAGCTGTAAAGTTCAGCTGGATGTAATTAATAGACTTAGCAGGCTTAATGTAAATATCGCCAACAAATTCATTCCTGTCAATTACTTCAGGAGTGTTGTTTGTCTCGTCGCACACGACTTTAAAGTCGTAGATACCACGTCTACCCTGAACATCACGTAGGAATGGTTCTACCAAGTTTCTGAACTGTGCTCTGGTGAATTCGTCGTTGAATTCAAACATGGTAAACTTAGCGGCTGTAGAGATTGCTTTTTCTAGAACAATGAACAGACGACGCACGTTAATACGATCGAATGCAGATGTCTTATTCAACAATGTCTTATCGCCATATAAGATGGTACCTTGACCAGGGAACGTAACAACAGGATTGATACTGTTCTTATACAGAACATCTCTTTCACTCTTGTTAGGATTGTAGGCAAGCTTAACCACATTCTTAATAGCGCCTCTGTTGAAGCCAGCAGGTGAGAACCAAGGATCCCTTGTATCATCTGTTCGAACACATAGACCGGCAACATCACCGTTCAATGGAATGTATCGATACAAGTCGTTGTATTTGTCGTACTGATATTTGTAACCGGAATCTAGTACGGCATAAGAGGTTGGAGTTACAGCATTTCTAAATGTAACTACCTTATCTACTTCATCTGCTGCAGCATTTAAGACTACTGCTTCTTTATACGGTGATATAAAAGCAACGCAATCTTTTCTTGTTTCGCAAATATTGTCGATAATGTAATTAGCTACTTGTGTGTTAGATGTGCCGCCTCTTGCTTTACCAGCAAGAATTAACGAAATATCTACACTCTCAGAAGACTTGAAGAAGTCATAACCTGAAGTTAGTTCGGTAACTGGAATAGAACCTTCGTCAGACCCATCTGAACCACCAACAAAAGATTGTGATAGTGGTAAGTTGTTAGCTTGACTTGCCATATAAACAGCAGTGTTAGTATAACCAGATGCTCTGTTTACGTTGTAGTACACATACTTGGATGTAGAGTTAATAACATCCTTAATATGAAGTGAAGCTCCATCTTCGGTCTTTGCATCAGTTGCTCTTGAAAGCCCTTGATAGGCTTCTAGAATTGTACCTGGAACACCAGTAAACTGTCCGTCTTCATCCTCAACAACCACGTGCACCTGATCGACAGCTGCAGAGTTACCAAAGTTTTGAACATAAGGTGAAGTACCTGGTGCTGCATCTACGTTAAGTGCATACTCCCAATAACGTTTTAGATAACCAGCAGATGTAGTTAGAACGTTAGCAACAGAAATGTTACCGTAATCAGAAAGTGTAAACTTGCTCTCAACGTTTACAGTTACGTATGCGTGAGTAGAGTTTGTAGTAGTTGTTCCAATAGATGAAACTTTAACCAGCTTAGTGCCGATAGAGGTATTACCTAGTTCGATCAAGTCACCAACAGTTAGCAAGTCTCTTAGAGTATTAACTCTAGTAGTAGCTTCACTTAAAATACCGGTTGATGAATTAGCAACTTTAAGAGTTACTGTATTGGCACCAGTATTAGCAACAATACTTGTTAGCTGACCGTTAGAGCTTAAATTAGCATTACCTCCGGTTAGCGAGGTATTTGAAAAATATGTGTTTGGAGTATCACAAACAGATATCTTTAACGAATTACCTAGTGCGCCTGGGTAGCGAGCAATGTAGCGAACGTTAGTTTCACCACCGATAGCTGATTGTACAGTAGAGTCGTCAATCTGATCATCATTTTTGATAATTAAGCTTGAATTTGTGGTAACTGCACCTACGTTTGCATAAGCAGAAAGTACACCAGTGACACCAGTGGCGTCAGCAGTGTTTGCCGCTCTAACTACATATAGCTTGTTACCATATGATAGAAAGTTGGCGGCAGTAAAGAATGTTTCAGGGTTTAAATTGGTAGGCTTACCAAAACGCTGAACTAGTGTTGATTCAGAATCGATTAGAATACGCTTGTCGATAGGTCCCCAACGAAACACGCCGGCAAAGGCGCCTTCAGTTGTAGAAACCGCAGGAACAACCGTAGTCAAGTCAATTTCAGTTATATTTACGCCTGGACTAACTTGAAATGGCATTTTTTTCTCCCTTCAGAGGTTTTAATCATTACAGTAAGACTGTCTTATTCTATTTATAAATCTAAGGATTTATTATTTTTGCATCCAATTTTCGATAGATTCACCGACTAAATCGGTTATTCTTTCTTGACGATGATAAGGATCCATTAATTTTTCAATATCAATTGGATCAATTACATCAGAATTATCGTTATAGATGCCAAAAGGTGTCAGTTCATCTTCGAGTCTCTGTATGTTTTCTTCTTGAAATAGTTTTCTAATATCCGTTGCCATCAATTCTCTAAAATAACCTTGGTCTACTAACCACGAGAATATAACGCAACACATGACCAAATCGTCATTACCCTCTTCGGCTTCGTACGATGGCCCCTTGGCTACAAATCTAAACATCTCCTGTAAAGTTTCGTAGTCATTAATAATCAGCTTATCATTCTCAATCAATGATTTAAAATTAGAGCATCCAAGCTTTTTAACTGTCTTAGTAGTTCTAACTCCAGCATGTGCCCCGCTCCCAAACCCCGAGCTTATGATTACGCCTTTGGTTTGACTTGTAGCGGTAAATAGCATTTGTTCATATTCAAGATCATGATATAATATATCGGCTACCTGCTGTCCTACATCGTTAGTTTCAACCAATACAATTGAATTATTGTAATGCTTGGCTACCTGTCTGATGACTGCTGGGTAGTTTAATGGATCAATAGTTTTATTTCGATATGTAAATACGTCTTTAAATGGATACTCGGTCACATCAAATATCTTGAATGCAGAGTAATCTCCATCTTTACCTCTTGCCGTATCTACTGCTGTTACATAAAATCTATCGGGTTCCGGCTCCTCATAAACCTTGTAATTCTCGTCTGCCTTAAGTGGATCATTATAAGACAGTTGTCTTAATTTTGTTCCTGAAATAAGGGTGGCTGACGATCCTAAAAATTCACATTCAAACTCCTGTCTAAATTGCTCTTCAGAAGTATTTCTAATGGTTTCTTCTTTCCAGGCTTGATCTCTACCTGGAACATCAGACCAATGTACATCAATTCTCTTATAACTGTTTCTTCCCTTCTCACTATCATTCCACAATTTGTAAAATAAGTTGAGTCCATTAGGGGTTGATGTTATAATAACTTTGGTGGTTTCACCTGATGATATAGTTGGATATACAGATGAAAAGAAACTACTCTGTATATTAGACGGAACGAACGCAAATTCATCTAGGTAAATTAAGTTCTGAGACGTACCACGGATGGCAGAAGAAGCGGTTGAGCTTGCTTGGATCTCAGATCCATTTTCCAGTTTAATATTACCTTTATTCCATTCTACAATACCCTGCTGCAGCCATTTTGGTAAATGTTCATACGCAAGTTGTATTCTAGAAAGGATCTCTACTGCCTGAGCCTCTTTGTTAGCAAGAATCGCTATTGAGTACTGTTCATTGAACAACACACTCCACAACATAAACCCGACCACGGTTGTAGTTTTACCAACCTGTCGAGGCATTTTACAAATAGTAAAGCGCTCTCTATAGAAGGTACTAAGCATATCCTTTTGAAAGGAGTATGGCTCAAATGGTACCAATCCTCTATCAACGTGAACAATCTTAACATAATTTTCAATAAAGTATACCGGATCTCTGGCACACCTAATATATTCTTTGACTTGTTCAGGTGTCCATTCTATCTGGACATCACTTCGTTTTAGATTCCTGTTACCAAGGTACGTATCATTTTTGCTCATTCTGTCGTTTTAAGAATTGTTGTAATTCGGTAGTACTACCAACAAATAAGTTGTTATTGATAGTTTTTGGTTGATGTGGATCACTGGCTTCAATATCTTTTTGCTTTTTCTTTAATTCAAGCAAATCTTTATTTATTTCAGCCATGTTTTTGATAAGAGTGGCAGCCACTTCGTAAGCACGAGGATGTTGTGACATGCCAGCCACATCTAATATACCGTTGAGTGCTTCGTTGCCTTTCTCTATGATGTTAATCATATTGCCGCGAGCATACTCGTAATCATTTGGAGTTTTTTCCAAAATAACTTCTGTCTTCTTATCCGGTAACGGCATTAAATCTAATGCCTGATCAATTTGTTTCATACACTACTCCTGGTTATCACATAATCCCAATCAGTATTAGAGGCAATTGTAGATCTATCAACAGTTAGAGAGGCATTGGTAGTAGCAGTACCGTTAGCCAATTGACCTGGATAAACTGTAACGTTTTCTTCTGGAAGGGATGTTATATCTGTAGTTGAATAGAAGTTAGTGTTGGCAAGAGTAATAATACCAGATCTGGTAATTGGACCAAATAAGTAAGTCTTCATAGTGAAGTCTAAAGTCCAAATTATTATTCTTCTTTCGTCAGCAGCACCTTCATAATTATCTTGTACCGTTACGTTATTAATAATGGTAGGAATATCTAAAGCGAGATTTATTTCAGGAATCAATTGAACGGTAGCTGTCCATTCAGGAGAAAAATAAGGAAGAATTTGTTCAACAATTCTTGTTCCATCTTCAGCATTTCTTACCATAATATTCAATGAAAATCCAATATTGTATGGTACTGGATTATATACGTAGCGATTTTGTGTTGCTGGATCATCACCAGTAGTAGTTGCTTTTACTCTAAACTTATTAACGGTAGGCAATTTACGCTGAGGGTCGTATTGTAGTGATGTCATCTCAAATGACATTCTAGGTAATATTACTGCAACCGGTCTTGTTAAAGAGGGGTCAGCTACTACTCTTGAAAGAGTCTTCTCTTTCGGTCCGTAAGTAATAGGAACCTTAACTGTCTGCACCTCAACCCCGCTACTATCGTCTCTAGTAATAAAGATATCGTTAAACAAAGTACCAAAAAGAATTACATTTTTTCTTAATGTCTTATGATAGAAGGTATGTCCAAACATTAGAACGTACCCCCTTCACTGAAAGGATCTATTTCACTAAAATCCATAAATTCATCTGATTCAGTTTCTATTTCATCATTATCTGCGGTTGGGTCCATTAAATTCTCATCAAAGTTTTCATTAAGCAATCTAGACCCGTCCTCTAATAGTATAGAGTAGGGATTACTATCTTCAGTATAGATACCAAAGTTAGTAGAGGTAAGATTAAAGTTTCTGTAGATATTATCAATAGCTGTAATACCAGTATTGAATTGTTGACCACTGTATTCGAATAATTCACATACTAGATCAAAGGTCTGTAGTGAACCTAATTGATAGAATATTGCTTCATGCTCAACAAATTTAATCTCATAAAGCTTGTTATTGATTGGAAAGAATATTAAATCACCTTCATTAGGTCTTACCAGTCTAGCGCTCGCTCCTACTTCGTCGTGGAATACTCTTCTGGATATAGTGAAGGTAATTCTATCTCTTATTTCAAGATTAAATTTAGTTAATAGATCTCCATCCCCCTCAAACCCTTGTACATTTTTAATGTACATTTCAACAAAGAACGGTTTATTGTATTGAGCTAGAGGATCTTCTCCGTAAATACCATCGTATGCCACCAGTGTCTTAGGCATATAATACATGTCCATGCCGTACATCCTAATAGACTCAATTATTAAATTTTCTATTAATAATTGTTCTTGGCTGGACTGGTAGTTGTTGAAGAAGACATTTGTTGGCATGTTATCCTATCATATCCATTGCTGGAAGAGAAAGATTAGTAACCATTTGATATTCCATCTCTTTAATCTCAGCATCTGCTTCTTCGTATATTTTTTGCCCGTTAAATTGAACACCACCTGGTAATTGTAGACCTTCAAACTTTTTCAAGTTATTACCCCACTGCCTTTTAATAAGAGCGGTACAGTAATTACCTAACCAACGATCACCCCAGGCGTCGTTGTAAATATCCGGATCTACTACTTGATATGCTTCTACTACTACAAATTGCCCGGTTTCAATCTTATCCATATCCATATCTAACCACAACTGGTTTCTATGTCTATTGTATCTGATAGGATTTTGACCAACCAGCATTTCTTGCACCATACCTAAATGCTGCATAACCATGTAATAAGGTACCATGGATACTGATGTTAGAGTGTATAAATCGTTTAACGCTATTTGATAACGAATATTAAATAGATCTTGAGTGCCAACTGTAACATCACCAATTGGAAAAATACGAACAGCCCCTATAATGTTTTGGGGTAGTGTAATGTATTTGTTTGCTTTATCAGTATCGGTCATTTGATACTTGTAGTAGATTCTTTCGGAACCATCAAAGTGATAATCCCAATAGTATTTAAGAGCTTCGTCGATGCGATCATCTACTTGATCATCATCGACGTTAATCTCTATAACTGGTTTGCCTAGTTTTCTAAGGCAATATTCTTTAAATTCGTCGCGAGAGGTTGGAATGGCCATACTAACTCCTTTTAAGAGTATTTATGGTATCGCGATTATTAAGGTTTAGCCGGCCAGTTCAATTCGAACGGGTCTTGGCCGGACTGTGGTAGGTCCCTTAATGCTTGAATATATGTTAAAACAGGGGTAATGTTTTCTGACGGAGTAGCGTTAATTGCCACTTGTTGATTATATCGATCAACTCTCCAAAGAACTTCTTGCATTCTCTTTTCGCGCTCAACCCTTATTTCTCTCCACTTTAATTCATTATCCAGATACCATTGTTTGCTTTCAAAATTCCAAGAATGGTAGTCTGAAGGTCTCATTGGTACAGATGGGTCTTCATACCTTCTTGGAGATCCTTGATAGTATTCTAAAGTGACCGAATCTACATACGTCTGCATTGTAACTACAGACGAATTCTGTTGTATGAATTGACTAATTTGTGATGGTAGATCTGCCATTTTAGTATCCTGTCATTGTTGGAAGTAACACGATTCTGTAGAAGTTGTTTTGAGTCAACGAACCTACCGTAAACGAGTTAGCAGTAAACGTTGTTAGTGCTGTAGTAGTATGGGAAACGTTACCGGTTGCACCATAGAACGCACCGTAGTTAATTACCCATCCTGCCATAGGTGTCCATGGTAAGTATAAGTTCTTAGTTACAGAGGTTGCAGCAGCTTTAAATACTCCAGAATCGTATACAGCGTTAAATGTTGCTGGCTTCCAGTTTCTAACAGTGCTCATACCACCTAGAGTAATTTCACCTAAGCTATGGTATTGAGAGTTAGATCCAGGTCTGTAATATGTTTTTATTAAACCGTTTATATTACTACTATATTGATTTGGTAAATTAAATCCAGTTCCTGTACCATTATTAAATCTTACATCTGGAGACATTACTACCCCGGCATTCCAAGAAGAATCATACACGCTACTAGAAATGTAAGTATTAACAAAATGGTATTGATCGGCATATGCCCAGCCCTGTTGTGCATGAGCATATGCATTACCTTGTAGTGCTTCACCGTTCACATACAAAGATGGTGCTATTGTATATGTGGTGTTAGTTGCAATAGTATTGATTGTATTCTGGCTCAATGTAACAGTAGCGCCACCACCATTAGTTCTAGAAATAGAAGTAATGTACATATATTGGCCGTTAGTTGCATTACTAGAAACAAGACCGGTGCCAGTCAAGGTATAGTTTCTACGTAATCTTCTAATTGCTTGATTGTTAGTTGTATTAGAAGCAATTGTCATTGTTGTAGAGTTATTAGCGAACGTAGCACCCAATGTAAAGTTCGGGAAGCCAGTTGCGTCTAATGCTGTATACATCAATAGGGTATTACCAGCCAAGTTAGCAGAAATTTCATGACCTGTTGGGCAGTAAATTCTAAACTTAGATAGCGGTTGGAATGTCATGGTAATGTTATTTCCAAGCGCGGAGGCATTTGCGGTACTCTCAGTGTACATAGAATACAACGTAGTAGTCGTGTCACCAACATTGAAGTAGCAGAAAGTAGCTGCTGGAATACCAGTACCTGTTACATAGTAATAACCTGGTGCATGGGCCCATGAGGCTGTTGGGAATACAGTATTACCAGAATATAGGTACATTGTAGAATTGCTCGCCAATGTATTGGCTGTACGGGTAAACGATGCACCGCTGTTAGCTGGGTTAGAGTATTCAATACTGTAAATATGGGAACCAATTGGTATACCGTTACCTTGAACACCAGTTCCTACCGGAACCCATTGCATACCGTTTGCACTGTAAGTATAGCAGTTAACAATAGATGAAGCAAACGTAGGTGAGGCTGGATTATCGTAGTTAGAGTTAGAAGCAAATACAGGGGTAATAGTTAATGCATTGTTAACCATATGCTTATGAGCAACGTATGGTCCCCCTTCTACCTCTATTGTTCCAACGAACCCGTTAAGGGCAGATGCTGTAGTGCTTAATGCACCTAAAGTAAGGGTTGTAAGTGAATTCATGCCTGCAGCAACAGTACCACCGTAGTTCCAAACCGGTATACCGTCTATAGTCATAGAGGTAGAATTGAATGGATTTTGAGGGTTATGAGAAACAACTAATTCATGTTCTGCTTCATCACCAAAATCGATAATATTTGGTGGTTGGAATGCACTTAATAGATCCCAGGTAGAACCAGTAGATGACAAATAAACAGTAAGTCGTCTATCACCTGCATTAGTAGTATTAGCTAATGCACCGTATTGTATGTAGATACCTGAAGTACCACCGGAGACTGACGCCAGCGTACGGATAGCTTGCACAGCACTGTTAACATAGTTCTTGTTAATATCACTGATACGGAATCTAAATCTTGTTGACCATGGACGACCCAAGACAGATCTTGAACCATAAATTTCATAACCGGCTGGAATAGCGGCGGTTGCATTCATATGGTTAAAGTGGAATCTGTTAGAGTAATAATGAGGTGAATTATTAGGAGCAGCAACTACCCCTACACCTCTCATCATAATATCAGATACTTGAGAGTTAGCATCGCTGCCAGTATAAGACCAACCACCTGCAGCTAATGCAGCTGCAGCACCGGTGATAACTTGGTCTCTAAGCTTCCAAGGAGTTTGTATAATGTTAGGAGTTAAACTGTTAGTATTAGCCAGGTAATCGTAGTAACCTGCATTATGCATGTTGGGCAAGTATACTGATAGATCGGAAGTATTAGCTGACTTAATAAACAAGTTAGCCATACCACCTTCAGTACCTATTACAGTCCAAGAGCCTGTACCGTCTACAGAATAAGGAGTAAATTTATATGGTAATGCAAATGTTCCAGTACCCGACCTTGTAGATCTCTTACCTACGTGTCTAATATATGTTGCTGTTGCATCTGTAGGTGCAGTTCCTTCATAATATAACTGGAACGGTTGTTTGTGATTAATTAAAATAAATCCAAACGTATTGTATAGAGGTGTAAAGAAGGAATTAGAAAAATAGTTGGCAGGTAATTGATATGGAGGAGTATTAATAGGTGCATATCTACCTCTCAAGACATCATAGCTTGGTTCAGTGTTACCTTTAACAGAGTATACAAGGTTGGCAGACCCGGCTACCGATAGGTAGAATACTCGAGAAGAGCCTGAGTTTGGACGGGCAAAGTTAGTTGGGGTTACTACGTATGGCGAACCTATAGTACCAGCACCAGAAATAGTACATACAGTATTTGGATAATGATTAGTTTTTACCCATCCATCAGTATATGGACCAGCAAAGTCTAAATAGGTACCGGAAGTATTAGCAGCTAATTGAGATGCCCATGTAAAGCCATATTGAGATATATCAATTAAATAAGCATTACTATTGGCATCATTAGTCATTGCGTAGAAAGAAGATATTACTGTATTAGTAGACTCCCCTACAGCATCAGTAGCGCCATCTTTTGTATATGCTAATTCAATTAAACCTGACCAGTTAGTAAATGTAACGTGGTTGTTAAGTGAGTTGAAAGTACCGGACTGACTAAACAAAGACTGAGCTACAGAACTGCTCAAACCATTTGGCTGTGAATTCCATACCCCGTAGGTGGTGAATCTATCTCTTATGTCTTGCAATACTATATTAGCATCAGGTGAATGATCAATAATTAATTCATCTTCGGTATGTCTATATAGACTGTTAGTAGTATCATATAGTAAATAATACTTTTTAAACCAATTATGTCCCCAGTAATCGTTGGTGATTAAGGCACTAACGTATGAGTTAGCGCCGCTGCCAGATGGAAGCACTGGTAATGCATTTTGGTTAGTATAGTCTATACCGTTGAATGAGTTACCTTGGGCTTGTACACCTGGGTAAATACCCTCAGTTGGGAACGGTACACTATTAGCTTTAAAGTTACCAAGATATAGATCAGCAGATTGATTGTATAGGTATCTTGCTGAACCTTGAACTGCATCACCTTTTTGGCCTTGAGAGCCGGTACTACCAGTGGCGCCAACCTCACCTTTTTGACCTTTGTCGCCTTTGGAACCAGCAGATGAAAGATATACAACAGCGTTGTTAGTGGCAGCTACACCAGTATTAGATACTAATGTAGCACTGAAGGTTTGGAATGGAACAGGTGCAGCAGTGTTAGTAACTGCTGCACCGGTAGGAACATATACAGCATAGTTAGTAGCATTAGAGTACACAGTCATTGGCAAACCGTTGCCTGCCAGATATGAAATATAAGTGTTTTCAGACGTTAGAGAAGAATTACTTGAAATATAAACGTTACCGCCACTGTAGGAAAAGACAACGTTAGAATAAACTACATTTCCTTGTTGTATTAATACTTCATCTAGATACCATTTTTGGTATTGTATATAAGGGTTTGAACCGATACCTTGGAAGTTTTGAACCAAAGTAAAGTAATTGGTATTACCAGAAGAAGGTATAAAGGTGTTATCTATTACTGAGTTGGTCCAAGCCCCAGCCGACAAGCTTAAGCTGCCTAAAAGACTAACTGCGGATGAATTAACGGAGTATACACGTACAGGGTAAGTATTGGTCCAATCGGAGTTAGCTCCTGCCAAAATATTCAGTCTAAGTAATGTATTTGATCCAAAGGTAGATGAGTTAAGGTTCTTAGAAACTATAGACCTTAAAACATAATAATTACTTGTGTAAAATCCAGAATCGTAGTAAACATAACCATTAGAAAATCCAATATATGTACCGTCTGAACCAGCGGGAGCAGTAATGTTAGTATTAGATAGGTACCCATATGAGTTTGAAACGTACCCAGCATTGTAAGATTGTATGCTATAACTACTAGTCCAAGATGACCCAGTAGTAGTATTCTGCCATGCACTTACAAAGTTGGCACTATTTGCGCCATTATTCATATCATCATTTAAGGCAGTTACAAGAGTTGTAAATCCAATAGCTTGCGTAGCAGTAATAGGGAAGACATTTGCATATGTTCTGGCAGTAATTTGACCTACTAAACCAGAGCCTGCAGGTCCAGTGGCACCGGTCGATCCAGTCGATCCTGTATCCCCTTTAGCCCCCGTCGATCCTGTATCACCTTTATCCCCCTTAGTTCCAGCGCCAACTTCACCTTTGGCACCTGTCGAGCCGGTACTACCAGTGGCGCCAACCTCACCTTTAAGGCCTTTGTCGCCAAGTTCACCTTTTTGGCCTTTTTCGCCTTTAGGGATGTTGTTTTGAATTAAATCTGTTAAATTTATAGTTGCCATATATTATGCCTGACTCTCTGTCCAAGAAATACGACCGGTAATTTGAAACGGATTAGTTGCCGTAACCGTTGAAGGATCTTCTACCAGTCTTGCCGTTATTGTTAGTACATCCGGACCATCCGGATAAGCGTTATCTCCACCCAATATAGCGTTTCCTAATGTTGCTACTTCGCCTAATGTCAATGATGTTGCAGTCTGTGTACGAGCTGTGTTACCTGAGGAGCCTTGTGCACGGAAAGAATAAACCTTAACACCGCTAGTTGATGAATTCAAAGAATCATGGTAAATAACTTGTGATAAACTAGGAGGATTTACTCGAACCCAGTTACTACTATCGATACGTGAATTTAATACCAAAGAAACCTCAACGGAATGCGTAGTTAAAATACTGACACTAGAAAGTATAAGCTGCATTCTATTTATAATTTCGCGCTCACCTAAGCTTCCAATAGTGCCAGAATCTACAGATGGCGATAATCTAATAGAAATTAAAGGTATGTCATAAACTAATGAATCTTGACCGGCAGTAATTGTATATGTAGAAGCTTGTCCTGCCGATGCTGCTGCGGTAGGTGCAGAATCTATCATCATTAATGTTCTATAGCCAATCGAGGTACCGTTAGCATACTTAATAGGGTAGCTTGGTTGATATGGCTGATATGGAATAATCTTATTAGAAGTTGGTAGTGTAGTTTTTGTTCCGGCTGGAATATTATTACCAGAAATAGGCAACCCTGTAGCTACTGATGAAAGAGTAGCAGCAGGTGTAATTACTGTTACTGCATAACCCACAGACAATAAACCGTTATTTGAGACGTATGGCTGAGAAGTACCTTCAATATAACCGGAGAACGTAATTTGTGAATTTCCAGTAAACGTTAATTGATTACCTGAAGCAGTAAATAAGTAAGCTTTATCATCATCGTATCTACCATCCATAATAACCGATGTGCCCCAGTGAGCTAGAGCTGGTACGTAAGAAGGAGAACCAGAACTAGATACTTCGTATCTACAAGGTAAGTTACCCGATCTTAGATAAGCTTCTGTTTTCTGGTTATTGTGAATGAATTCGTGAACATACTGAACACGACCCTCTGTATCTTTAAATCCAAATCTAACCTTACCGGCACCATACCAAGAATAATCAATGTACGCCATTTGAATTTTGTGTATATCTAGAGTATATCCGGTAGGACCGGTTCCATCACACTCATCTATAGTCCAACTAGACTGCGCAGTACGGGTTGTTTCTGTAAGGGTAACTATTATGTTAGAGGCGCTAGTACCTCTATAAAAAGGTGAAATATTAAAAGAAGTATCGCTGTTTACTTGTAGTACCTTATAGCTCTGACCTTTAATAACAACATAATCACCTGCACTTATTTGAGATGAATAAAGTGTACCAGAACCAGTAACTAACCCGCTTTTAAAGCTTACCGTAGCTGTACCGCTTAATTGACTTGTACTAGATCTTCTACATGCATATAAACTGTTTCCATCATACTCCCAAAATAATCCGTTTTGATCATCAAATAATCCTAACCTTAAAGCACAATTATTCCAGGAATTAACGTAGTACTGTACCTTACCTCCAGCGGTTGTTCCTGATGGACCTCCAGATTGATTAACAGTAATAGAGAATGTATATGGATCAACAACTGTAATGTAGTAGCTTTGATTCCATCCTGAGTCAGTGGCTCCAGAAATGGTTACTTGAGAGCCGGTAGCTAATCTATGTGGATTACGAGTATATACGGTTCCAGTTGCCGACCCTCCACTGTATGATGTTCTTGTTAAACTATCAATTACAGTTGAAGGTGAGAAGTTAATGGCTAGTGATACTTGAATGCCTTTACCTGATTGGTAACGGAAATATTTTCTAGTTTGTCTAATCATCGTACTAGACGGATTAGTACTTGGAATTAGTTCTACCCCTCCATCATATGGTCTATGTAAAGCAAACCCATCAGACCTTAAGTATAATTGAGTTTTAATACTGTAAGCTAGGCCAGTTCCGTTAGCGGGAGCTGAATCATTTACTGACATACTAGTCTTAGAAAACACAGCGTTAACAGTGGTAGAAAATGTATTACCTAATGTAAAGAAAGCATTAGCAGTAATAGAAATACCAGCACCTCCTGTTGCAGGTACTACAATACCGTTTATATCTGAATTGATTGCATCAAAGTAAGTATTGTAAATTCTAAATTGGTTGGTTGGTGTAACTGTATTAGAAACGTTTACATAATAGAATGTATTGGTTTGTATTGAAACACCAGTATTAGTATTAAACTTAATAGCTGTACCATCAATAGACATATTGTGGGCGGCATTGACGATAAACGTACCGTTGGTGGTATTAGCATCTGTACAAGTTAGAAGAGCTGTATTACCGGGGTAATAAATTTTAAGTGAACTGCCTTTCTTATAATAAGCAGTAAAGTTAGTACCATTACCTGTGATTGTTTTTGTATTAGCGGTTACGTTAACGTTACCATATCCTAATGGTTCCCCAATCATAGAATTAGTAGATAGAGTGTGAACCCCGGACCCGGTAGTAGATAAGTTTACTAAATTTTGGGATAATAATGCATCTGTTTTTGTATATGACAAATACACCCAATCATTAGTTAACTTAATAACGTAATAATTTGTATTGTTTGCAAGTCCTCCGCCAATAGCTGACCCAGTAGTTGAGTAAGTAACTTGAGTACCAGTTCTCATTCTGTGATCTGGGATAAAGATGGCAGAATTTGTTAGGTTAACCGCGGAGTTTCCAGAAAAGTTTTTAATTCTATTAAATACAGCTTTACCCGCATACATTGTAAAAGATGTAGAGTTTGACGTTGCATTAATTGTATATACACCGTCACTAGAGCCAACATTCTCATTGGTAATAAGTTGTGTACCTTGGGATGCAGTGGTTAAATCAAACATTTCAGCTTGAAGAAATACTCCATTACCAGATAGAGGATATCCAATAGGTACAACATCGGCAGTATTAGAAGATGTAGCACCAGCTGATGACCAGAAAAGTGTAAATGTGTTAGTAGTATCGGCTTTTACGAAATAATGTTGACCGGATTTTAATCCCCCAATAGGGACAGATGCAGTATACTTAATACCTTTACCTGTAGAATATCCGTGTAGGTTAGCTAGGAAGACGTTTGCAGTTGCACCTAGTGTTACAAAGGTAGTATTCTGAACAACGGTTAAGTTAGCTGTTGAGTAGCCGTTAGATGTATTGGCAAGTTTAAAGCGATCAGTAGTACTAGCAAATACATAATATGTAAAACCATTACTTAATCCCCCAATTGCTGTATTACCTTCTGTAGTGTATATAACGGCAGTACCATCGGTCATACCATGATTGGCATAATAAATGGATTCGTTATTTGCTTCTGCACGCTTAGAAGAAAACAACAAATTAGCAGTTCCTACATCTTGTATTTCTACCTCGTTGCCTGAAGCTACTGAAAGAAGTTTAAATCTATCATTGTCATATTTACGAACAACGTAATTAGAATATAGAGCAAGAGTTTGAGGTACAGTATTGGTACCGGTACCTAGTGTTAGAGTGACAATGTCATTATCTGTAAATCCATGATTAGCATATCTAATAGTATTCTTTGACGCTATAGTACTGACAGGCATTAAGAAGCCACCTTGCACATTATTAGCTGCAAGGTTAGTAATAGATCCGCCAGTAGATGTACCATAGTTAAATTCGTACGCACTGAATTGTTGTTTAGAATAATAAATTTTATAATCTGCAGCTGCTCTATTATTAATAGAGCGTGAATAACTAGAAACATTTCCAGAACCTGCAGTATGTCCCACAAACACTACGGGGTTATTTTGAAGTGCAGACCATCCCAGATTGGCTCCTATGGTAACTGAATCTCTACCGGTAGATGTATTTGCTGCTGTAAGAGGATATACTCTAAAAAATGCATGGGGCTGACCAATAACATTAACATCTGACTCACCAAGAGCAAAATTAATAGTGTTGCCGTATGCCCCAGCACTATCAGGCCCGATTAAAACTAATGTGATTGCAGATCCATTATTAGTACTGCCGTTTATATAATATACTTGATGATCAATTACAGTAGTGTCGATATTATTTGATGTAGCACCTTTAGCATATAGCCAGTACTCCCCTACATTAGGTACAGTTCCATTAAAATCATTTAAGATTAATGAAGAATTTATTTTAGAATATGTTCCAAATGTAAAAGTATTTGTAGCTTTATAATCTGTGGGTTGAATGGCAGTCCATTCATAGTCAGTATTACCAGAACCGGATTTGGTATTTGCTACTACATTATAAGCAATAGTTGCGTAACCGTTTACAGTAACTTCTGTATTAGCATTAAAGAAAAATTTAGTTGTACCAATGCTATTAAGCATGTACAATGATGTTTGAGCTATAAGACCGGAAGGGTAAGTAGTTTCAACTAAGAATTGAGAATTAGCACTTTGCTCAGTAGTAATATTAACTAAATCGTCAATATCAAATAGTGAGCCTTGATATACAGAACCTGGATAGATTTCTGTATATGTGTCTTTTACTGAACCTGTAATATTAAGAGCATTTTTAGCTCTGTATGTAAATATAGTTGCACTAGGAACTGTATCAACTATAAAAGTTCCGTCACAGGTAATTTTTGTAGTACCAATAACAATGATTGGTGAGCCTGGGTTTAAGTTATGGGGTAGACCTGTAGTAACGGTTACTTTATTACTTCCATTTGTTACTTGAATATCACCAAATGTAAGAGTATCGTCACCTTGACGAGCAAAAAAAGTAGGAATGTTATTTACTAGTTCTAGGGTTTCCCATCTAGTGGCTTGAAGACCATATTCAAAGTCAGTATCAATTAGCGCCTCGGGCTGACTAACTCTGAGCTTGGAAACGGGATCATACAAAGCCTCAACTGGCTTGAATGTTACATCTCCGCTTATTCCTGATGCATCTATTGAATCTAACGACATTTTAGCTCCGTACGTACATTAAGTATCTAGCTACTATTTTTAACCCTGTTTTTGGTTTGCCATTTAAAGACAATGTAGTACCTGATGCTGTATATGCATTGGTTGCTCCCGGGGTTTGAAGCACCCCACCAATTGTAAGAGATAATTGATTTTCGCTGGTTACGCTATGTGAAAGTGTAAAGGTATTTGAAGTACCATTACCTGTAAATATATCCGGTGAATATTTAGGTATGAGTGTATCTAATCCAGAAAGCTCACCCGAGGAACCTTTTTCACCTTTTGTTCCTAGGGTAGTGATTAACTTCCAATCACTTACATTATATAAGAATTGAAGCGAAACACCTTCTATGTCTACTACTGTATTTGATGTACTACCACCAATTGTACTGCCATTGCCATAAACGTTTAATCCAATAACCTTGCCTGCAATATAGACAGCATCACCAGTACTTGGTCCTGATGGTAACGAGATAGTAAACGCACCACCAGTTGTATCGGCTAGAATTCTATCTTGACTGACAGCTGTATAATTAGACGTACGTCTTACCCAGAATGGATAACTATCACCCTTTTGTCCAAGGGCTGCAAATAAATTCCAATCACCATTCAAATAAGTTAGCGTGATGCTTATAGTACTATAATTAACTACAACATCATTAGATGATCCTGATATAGTATGACCATTACCAGCAATTATTAAACCTTGGGTTTGCCCTTCTATGTAAACAGAATTACCATCGGTAGGACTAGCGGGTAGTGTAACTGTGAATGCTCCGCCAGTAGTATTTACAAGAACTCTATCTTCTAGATTAGCAGTATAATTAGCCGTCTTAGTAATCCAAAGAGGAATGTTATCCCCCTTATCGCCCTTAACACCTAATGTAGTGTATAGCTTCCAGTCCCCACTTAAATATGTAAATGTAAGAGCGACACCAGAAGTATCGATAACAACATCATTAGTTGTACCGTTAATAGTCTTACCGTTTCTTGCAACAGTACAACCATACGAACTACCGGAAATATAAACCGAATCGCCGTTTGTAGGTGATGTTGGTAAGGTAATCGTAAATACACCACCAGAACTATCAATTAAAATTCTATCTTCTGATTGCGCGCTGTAGTTGGATGTTTTTACCATCCACAGAGGAATATTATCCCCTTTTTGTCCTTTGGTGCCCAACGAAGTAGTTAATACCCAGTTACTATTATAGTATACTAGATCAATCGTAAGGTCATTTACATCACAATATACGTCACTAGAACTGCCGTTGATAGTATGCCCATTACCGGCTAGAGTTAGTCCGCTGGTCTTACCAGTTAGCTTAACTACATCACCTGGCCCAGGAGTCAATGGAAGGGTAATTGTAAATGCACCACCTGACGCATCTACATATAATTTGTCTCCATCGGAAGCAGTGTATGTGGTGGTTTTGACAACATAAGGTATATTACTTTCGCCCTGTTCACCCTTGGCACCTGATGGACCTAAATTAGTTGTAAGCTCCCAAGATGTACTTACATACGCAAATGTAAGTGAGACATTATTTGCATTAACAACAATGTCATCAGTACCACCTTCAATTGGGTTACCATTACGAGCAATAGTAACGCCTCCAACATTGCCCAATACCTCTACAACATCACCATTAGCTGGGGTTGGAGGTAAGGTAACGGTAATTGAATTATTTGATACTATTAAGCGTTGATTAGATGCTGCAGTATAATTATTTGAAACATATACAGTGGTAGTTTCTGATTGACCTTTTTGGCCCTTGTCGCCTGTTGCGCCTGTATTACCAGTAGCGCCTGTATTACCGGTGGCACCCACTTCCCCTTTATCACCTTTAACCCCTGTACCTGTGGCACCCACTTCACCTTTATCGCCCTTGGTACCTATATCGCCTTTAGTTCCAGTATCACCCTTAGTACCAATATCACCTTTGGCTCCTGTGTCGCCTTTAATACCTTTATCTCCAGCATCACCTGTTCTAGCAAATGTAATAGTAACAGGAGTATTATTGGAAAAAGACGTAACACCAGTTAAATAAGCAACCGGAATATAATACCAACCAGTAGGGTGGGTATGGCTTCCAGTAATGGAAAAATATGCGTAATTAAGGGAGTTGGCAGCATCAGTAATTGTAAATGTGCCTTTGATAGCTGATGTAGAATCATCTATTGTTTCTAGGTAGCCTGAGGTGTTAGCTGCGTTACCATCTTGTTGATCTATTAATAGATAAGAAGCGGCTGTGAGATAGGTATTACTAAACTTTAAGTACCCATCTCCTGGCTCGGTATTGGCTGTACTATCTAGATATGTAAACTCAAAAGCTGCACCACCAAATGCGCCTTGCTCACCTTTAGAACCAGTGACGCCTTTATCACCTTTAGATCCATTGGATCCGGTATCCCCTTTAGCACCGGTATCACCCTTATCTCCAGCAATACCTGGAAGCCCTATAGTACCAGTATCACCCTTGGTACCTTTATCACCAAGCTCACCTTTTTGACCTTTATCACCAGTAGTTCCAATTAACGTCTGAACGCTATTAGCCGTGTCCTTAGTGAACAGCTTAAGGTCAGCTAAGTTAACAGCTAATTCGCCGACTTCTAGATCTTCTCCTTTAGGGATTCGACCCGATACGGAAGATCGTTTTATACGAAAAACGTTATTGGCCATGTGGCTCCTGTTTTAAGCTCTATGTAGAGCTAGTAATTTATATCGCCTTGCTTTCTAGCAGTCCAAATTACTAAACTATATTTTGTCCCTTTTGTTACTGGTCTACCTTCGTGGCCATGGGTAACTTGACCCGGCCAAAGTAGCAAAGTACCTTTTGGTATATTTATGTTACTGTATTTCTGACGATAAAAATAAGTGTCGCCGCCCTCATAATCATCGTTTAATCGAACAATACCAGAAACTAAAGAAGCGTCATGGTGGCAGTTCAATCTATCTTGGGTTCCAGGGCTGTACTTTATAATAAAAGCATCCCTTAATCCGTACATCAAAAGCGGAAACCAATATTTTTCTATCTGTGGATTAATATGTCTTTTAAAATGAGCTTCTAGAGCATCCCAGAATTCCATAGAAAACTCACGAATTCTTATCTCTTGCCCTGGAAACTTATCACCATACATAGATTCCCATTTACCGCTTTTCTCAGCCTCATCAATTAACCATTGACTAGTTTCTGGAGTAATAAAATCCATAGAAATAAATTCATTTCCTAACTCTTTAATTGCTCCATCAGTTATAAACATACCTTTTTTCAACTTTAAACTATTAGCAATAGAGGTAAGAAGTTGTTTTTGTTTCTCTCCTCCATTGCCGTGCAATACACAAAAACAGCATTTTGTTTCTGTATTAAGCAACTGCCCGTTTTCTTTTATTGTTATTACTTCTTCAGCGCCTGCTAAACATTGAAAGATATAATTCTCATGGTCAAGCTTAATATTAACCCCATGGCTTTTATCTAGATATTTTCGAGTTAAGAAAAGCTGATCATCATCAGAGTCATTAATGCGCCCGTCAAATAATTTTTTAAGTGCACCTACTTTACCAATATACACACCAGAATTTAAATAGTGATATCTGGTATGGCTTTTTGGATATTGACTCTCTAGACTTTTATCTGGCCAGCAATTAATTTCAGCTGCAAACAACACATCACATTCAAACCCCATAAAGCGATTCATTATTTCTTCTATGGCATCATTAATAATTACATCGTAACCATCGCAAAAAAATACAATATCGTTATCATTACACTCTAAAAAAGTATCTTTAACCATGTTAAGCTTTTGGCCTCCACCCGGGCCATTCATATCGCCCCCTAGCCAATTTTTATGTTCACCTAGATTTTTAAAATAAAATCCAAATCTACGTGCAGAATCTTGTAATTGTTCTACTTTTTTAGGATCTGTTCCTACAGTTAACAAATGTACTTTGGTGCCAGTATCAGCCATAACTTCTTTCCCCGATTCAATGTCAGAGCCAAGTTCTATCCTTGACTTTTGTTTAAAAATTTTATTTACATACGCCAATGCTTTAACCGGCATCACGGATTTAAATTTAACTTGCAATTCATGCAGTGCTTCTTTGGTATCAAAAGAAAGGTAATCTAGAAAATAATCTACTCCTAATACAGAAGGGAAAAATTCATCAACAGGTATAATGTTGTTTTTATATTCAGACTCAATTAATCTTTTAGCTAGTTGAGGAGTAATAGCGTAAGCTGAATTCCAATATGGATAATACGGTATAAAATATTCTTTATTGTAAGGTTTGGCTCGGTGCTCGAACATTTCTCTATGGTCAAGATAAACCATATCTACACTTTCTAGTAAGATATCTAATCCAACCAAATCTAACTTACCTACTAACTCTACATCATCTTCTAAAATTAAAATAGGATGATCTAATTCAACACATTTTTCCCATAATTTATAATGGGACATAGCACATGCAACTTCAGTAAATGTTAGAGGTCGTTTTAGGAGAGGGTCTTGCCACTTATCATATACCTTAAACCCCTGTCTTTCTATTTCGTCAACTGTAAGGACGTGCCCGTCAATTGCCGGAAAACGAGTCCAATTGTAGTCTCGTAGTTGATCGGTAATAAATGACAGACGGTCGGCGCGTCTGTCTAGGTTTATAACAAAGGTTTTCATTTAGGCTCAGGAGGGCTGGTGTTCCGATCGGTGTACTTGCTGTGAAGCTGGGTCGCATAGGCCTCGTAATGCTCACGTAGCTTTACAGCCTCAGTCAACCTATTGTTTAGATCAGCAACATCATCATCATATTGTACTTGTAACGCATGCAACTGATTGACAAGATTGTCATTAGTTGAATGGTATTCTTTGAGTTGTTCTTTAATTTTTGCTTTTGCTTCGTCACTCTTTTCAAGTGCTTTAGTCTGAGCTTGGAGATCGCCTTCGAGCTGTCTTATTCGTTCATTATGATCGGTGACTCGTTGCTCGAAGACATGAGATCTCGTTTCTGATACTACTAATTTTTGTTGTAAGTCGTCAATCAGTGCTTTTTGTTTTTGAATAAAAACATTGACAAATTGTTCATCCATAATGACCTTTCCATTTTATTCGCTTAATACATGTAGGGCGTGGTTATAGTGTTTAATGCGATCATCTAAACCTAATGTACCACCGTTAATTCTCTTTGTAAGAGTTGTCATATCACTTGCATCTGCCCATTGATTTAAATTATTTGATTCCCAGAACCAGCAAGCTGATTGAACTGCACCTTCAAACGTAGATAGAAATTCTGGTATATCTTCCACCGGGGTTGAAATGCTTTCAGCAAACGCTGTATAGTTTTGTTTACCAGTTAGTTGGATTAAACCACGACCGCAATATCTAAAACCATCACCACTAGCCTCGTCGCCATTGCCCATTCTGTTACCATAAGCACGGTTAGCAATAGCTTCTTGCTTATGTGCATATTGTGCAGCAATTTCAGGTGGAAATAATCTTGGCCAAACTTTTGTTAAAGTTTCAGCTTTATAATTTAAATTTTCTTTCAATGCTTTATAATTACCAGACTCATGAGCAGTCTGGGCAAGAAAAGCCGCTACTCTATTTAAAGTATGTATCTCATACTCAGGTAATAGTTTTGCTAGAGCATCATACCAATGCTCAACATATTGGTTACCTGTTAGTATCTTACCTAATTTCTCTGCTGTAAAATTAAATTCAAAATCTGACATTTATTTTCCTTTAGAATGCGCCACCGTCAAGATCATCATATACTAAAGTAGTGCCGTTTGATTGAAGTACTTTTCCATTTACAGCAACAGATAACTTACTGATACCGCTGGTAGCATTACCAACGAGTATGTCACCTATTGCGTAGGAGCTGAATCCAAGACCACCGCTAGAATATCCTAGAGGGGTACTTAGAGTTAAAGAGTTAGCAGTAATGTTAACATTAACAGTTGAATTAGCTGTAATGTATACGCTTGTTGCATTTGATACTAATGCACCTGATGAAAGGTACGAACTTAATGTAGCTATTTCATATGTACTATTAGATGTATCAACTGTAGAGGTAGGGTTGACCTGGAGACCTTTAAATAATTTCCAAACACCATCTGTAGCGTCGCGGAACAAACCTGTATGTTCATGAGCACCACCACCAGTGTTATAGGCACCATATAAACCAATATCTACCGTATCATCAACTGTATTATTACCTGCTAATTGAATTAATGAGTCAGTAATAGATAAAGTAGAAACGTTAATGGAAACTAAGGTACCGGTAATTGTTAGGTTACCAGTAATGGAAACGTTACCATTAAAGTTACCATTCCATACGTCTACATTATAGGCGTAAACATTATTCCATCTTAAATTAGAATCACCTAAGTTATATGTAACGTTAGCATTTGGAACTATTGCTGTATTAACTCTACTTACAAAAGATACTACATCATTTATTGAACTGTTACCAAGTTGAGTATTACCTCTTACCAGTAAGTCATTACCTACTGTGGTATTACCAACTAGGGTTATATTATTAGCATTTACATCACCAGTTGTATTTAAACCAAGATAGTTAATGTTAGCATACGCAGTAGAGTTACCTACTAGTACTGCAGATGTGTTTAGAGAAACATTTGCACCTACAGCAATCGATGTATTAACAACAATGCTGTTACTAATACTTACTTGAATGTTTTGATTATTAAACGCAACTGTAATCTGATTAGCCGTACCACTTACAGTATGATTTTCCCACTGCCCAGATGCAGCATCATATACTAGTAAGTCGTTATTAGCTGCAGATGAAATTGTTACATCTGTTAGCTCGTCAATAGCATTAGCAGAATAATCATCAACATATTTTTTAACTATCCAAGCAGGTGCTAGTTGATTATTAGAAGCTGTAGCAAGAGTAGCATCTAATGTGATGCTAGAAATATATCTTTCTGTATTACCGGTTGCACCAATTGCTAGATTAGAAGTTCTAGTCTCAGAAACAAAACTATTACCATCCGTAATAACTACGGCGTTGGAAGTTAAGGTACCTGGTACGGAGGTATTAGATTGATGCAGCCAAACGTATTTACCACCAGCAATACGGGTGACTGTGTTTGCGCCACCGGGCATACCGATGAACAGCGAATTAGAAGTACTATTACCTGAGTACGCTAACTCACCATTGGCAAGAGAGCCTGGTGTAGCAGTAGTACTACTTCTTCTTATTTGAAATATTGTGTTCGACATTTAAAAGGAGCCTCCGTCGAAATTGCCATCTATGTCTCCTACTGGCAATTTTCTTACTATGTATTTATCGTTTGTTTTGTCATAAACTAGAGTAGACCCGTCTTCCGGATCGCCGCCTTCATAAACATCTACTAATCCATCTAACCTATTTTGACTATTTCCACTATCAGAAATTAAAGTAATAGGGTCGTTAGAAACAATCGTTTGCCCGGTAATATTTACCTGAGCATCTAGCGTAGGTATAGAATCTACTGTAACTATAATTTGATTGTTTAATACATCGCCCATTTTTATCTCGTTACGTTAGGGGATACTGTTACTATACCTTCAAGCACTCTAGATACAATACTAGAGCCATCAGTTAATTCTAGATCATAAACATATCTACCTGCTGTAACATTTGCAGTGGCATTAGCAGTCATGCCAAGCGTTACTGTACCATTAGTATTACTTAATGCAACACTGAATGAATGGGAGTTAGAAGAGGTGTATGTCTTCCTCATCATAGCCGCACCGGTGTAATTAGACAAGTTAATAATATTATTATCTCTATCAGTCAGGGTGATAACTGTTGAAAAGGTAGCCCCCTGGTCCATGTAAAGGTTTGCTTTTTGTGCCATATTAGAAACCTGTTGTAATCGGTGTAATAATTATTCTGTAGTAATTACCGACGGTCAAGTTAGATATAGCTAATCCAGACCCTGTTACAGTAAACTGTTGCGCCATAGGTATACCTGCGCCTACTGTTGCAGTAGCACCGCCATTATATACAACCAATGATCTACCGGTGCCGGCAGATGCGCTACCGCTGATAAAGTTAGGAGCTCCACCACTTACAGCACCATAATCTAAAATCTTATAATCCATGGCTGCAAACGGGAAGTACATATTAATAGTCTTAGTAGTAGCAGTGGCTCTAAACATACCAGAGTCATATGTCATATTTACTGGTGTTGGTCTCCAGGATATAATACCACCTCCTAGGCCACCTGTTATTAATTCCCCAGCTACACCAATAATGTTGGAGTAAGATGCGGCAATATACTCTCCAGCGAAATAATAGTTACTCTTTATATTACCGTAAGAGCTAGTAATAGCATATCTACTTTGGTTATTAGAAGAAGCAGATCCAAATGTAAATGTTCTTTTCCCATATGTTAATCCAAAATGCTGTTGGAATCTTCCATAATTGTGATTGAATCCATCTATTGCACACGATACACCACTACTTAATTCTGGTTTGTAAAATAAAGATTGATCACTGCTGTTATTGAGAGCATCATATATCATGTAATCTATATGACCTAGAGTGTATCTCCATGCTGTAGCATTATAGGTAGCATTTGATAGAGCGGTATTAGGACCGTTAACTTGGATGACAAATCCTGGCTTGGCGGTAGGGTTAACGGCAGTGTAAGGACTGTTAGTAGAATTACTAAAGTTTGCTGGAGGGGTAGTTCCACCTACCGTAGCAATTGCAGTAACATCAGGTATCCACGAAATGCTTGCAATATATGTTTCCTGAGCTTTACCGACCGCATTATTTGCCCTACTAATATCATATCCGGCTACAGCATTGGACATTATTCCACCTACTCTAACTGCTCTCATCTTTCTTCTATTGGCTGCGGTGTCTTCAATAACAACATACCCATTGGCTAAATATCCCCCAAATGTTAAAGCATTAGCTACCAATGGTAATGAGGTTGGATCTACGTTGGCAGATAAAGCCCCATTAGATGGGTTAACACTAGAAGAGATATAAACAGTTGTAGTAGAAGAGTTTGCAGAAGACTCAAACCCTGTGTAGCTAGCTACATCTACATAGCTTAGCTTTTGTAGAGTAATTGTATTAGCTACATTTGACTGGCCCGGACCTGAGTTAGCTAATGCAAGGGAATCTGGATATAGATTATACTCATATCCTCCTGTTAAGCTGTAAGAATAAGTTAATGCGCTATTTACATAAGAATCTTGCATTCTAAATTTATAATAGTAACCTTTTGCAGGGAAATAAGTCATAGCATTGGCAGATATTAGACCTGTACCTCCGCTAATAACTTTATAATATCCTGGACTAGCTACGTAAAACCCACCCACTAAGTTAGCAACACCACCTACGTTAGCAGCGTAGGCATTATCGTTATAGTTAAATGTATCTACTACTGTAGTATTAGATTTTATATCATCACCAGCATTAATGGCGTAAACATAAGAGTTACCGGCGATGGTCTGAGCTTTAGTTAGGGTAATATTAGCTGCTGGATCCCAATCTACGTTTGTTATGTAAGACCCGCGAGGTATAGTGTTACTCTCAGCTGTTGTGGTAGCTGTAGTGATTAAGGATCCTACTGCTACATCGTAGAAGCCCGAGCTTTCAGCATTAGCAGCAGATGTTGTGGCTGGCTTAAATAATCTCATTTCATAAGCAGGTAATGGATAACCAGCGGCATTAATGTAAGAATTAATATAGGTATTACCTGTAAGACGTATTGAACCGTTTGCGTTGGTATCATTATATGCGTGAGATAGTCCTCCAGAGATCATAACGTTAGAAAAACTAGAAGTTATACCTCTTTTTGCAACATCTATTGGCATAATATCTAAAGCAGCATGCCCAATGAAGCCAGCTGCTGCCGCAGTTTCATTTTCAATACCGTGATTACCAATAAAGATTCTAGAATATCCTACCTTTAGTTCTGTAGTAAGCCCAGAGTAAACTTCAATGTTATTTAAAATTACTCTTAATCTTGCATTAGGGTCAAATGGGTTATAACAAATAAGTAACTTATTAGTCTTATATGCATACCCCTGTCCTTCACCACCGGAAGCATTCCAGAGGGATCCATATCCATTATCACCTACGTCAAATAGGAACGGTATTTTAATTGTTGCTAATGCTGCAGGGGTGCCTGCTTCATTGTAGATGTCAATCGAAATAGATTTGTCGTTAGCTGATTTGTTATACTTAATACTAATACCTTGAGAAGCTGTATCGTACATATTAAGCAAATTAACAGACTGACATTCTTTCATATAATCCGAAAGACCAAATGTGAAGTCAATAGTCCAAGGTCTAATTGTACCTCCGTTATGACCACCCAACCATTTTTTATCTCTTGCAAAATGAGCTATGCCAGCAAGTCTATGATAAAAATATGCAAAATTATATTGGGGATTAGAAGCAGCCATTCTACCTTTAACATGGTAACTACTACCCTCTGAAACATATCTAACAAAAGGAGAGCCATAACAGTTGTCTAGTAGAACCGGTGCAAGTCCACTTTCATTGATACCACTTCCGTAGCTATGCATACCTCCATAACTCATATTTGAGTCTTTATAGGTTAAACTATCATAAACCATCCATTGATTTAAATAGTTTGGATACATTAACCCACCACCATTATTATTATAATCTAAACCTAATGTATCGGGCGCGTAAAGCATTGGTACGGCCTGATCTGTACTTTCATCCAGAATAGGATCAAAAACAAGATTGTATGGTACAGTCCAGCTATTTGCTCCCGTGGAAGTATTAGCGCTCTTTATTGCAAAAGCCTGGTAACCGTAGGTCGTATTTCTTTTACCTGTTAGAATCCAAGGATCAGCTTGTGTACCGGCTCCACTAACTACCGCTCTTTCTGCAGAGTATGGTACTAGTGTTGATGTAACGTCAGATACTAATCCTCCAGTACCCCCTATTGTATTACCGGTAACATAAACAGATATTTGTCGAGTTGCGGGTACTAATACTATAGATTTACCGTAAAGCCCTCTAATAACAAACGGAGATTTATCCCCATATGGACCCGTGGTATATAATATAGGTACTGCTCTTTGAACTATCGGTTGCAGCCCGCTGGTACCCACTCTGCTTACTGACACACCTATGAAGTCATTTGATGTACCGTTATAGGCAGTGTTGGGTGATGAACTATAAGAGTTCATGAAAAGGTTAGCATTAAGGTCAAATGATGTATTACTAGAAACGTAGATAGTAGCCACGTGCATGGTATTACTATCGTATGATATAGTATCATGTAGTGTAGCAGTAGTAGATACAAAGTTTGGCTGAACAATATAAGGATCGGCTGTTGTACCGGTACCAGAAGCAATATTAGCTTGCTTAACTTCTTTCAAGTTTGTGAGATATGCAAGGTTATTATTAGAAGGAGAATTATTAAAATAAGCTGTATCTATATTACTTACAAATACGCTATTACTATAATAAGCTACATTAGCATAAGATATCGACATCTGGTCGATGCTTCCGGCTTGATATTTTGTGGAAGATGGATTAATATTATTTCTATTACCAGCGCTGGTAAATATTCTTTCTGGGTAAAAGAAAGAATAAGGGTTATAGTAACCCCGCTGCGTATATTCAAAATAAGATGTTGTAGGAATACCAATCATTAATGGCTGATTAGTTGCAAAGGCAGCAGGCGCTGATGTTGTACCGCTAATTTTTATAGTCTTAAGGCTTGTAACAGCGGTGGTGTTAGCGGGTGCTCCTACGGGGGTAAACCATATCTTAGCTCTATCTCCAGTAATATTAGACGTTGGTATTTGACCAACGGACATTTTATCTGAACCTTTTTTGTACAACACCTGTAAGAAATACATTCCCGGTGTAAGGGTTTTAGCAAACTGATAGGTATTTGTAGTAACCCCAAACGTTCCACCACCACCTGTAAACCCGTGAAAAGCCTCTATAACAGCACCACCCGAATATGAAAATACACCAGCCACGTTACCATAATATCCTACCTGGGTAGTAATACGATCGGTTATTTCAACAGGCTCGGTATCACGGCTTGCACCGTAAGTAGTGCTTTCACTTAAAGATACAGGAGTATAATCGATTAGTGGTTCATCTTGAGTAATAACGTATCGAGCATCCTGTATTGATGCAGCATAGGAGTATGATGGGGTAGTAAGAGCATAATATTTTTTGTACCAGTGAATGCCAGTTTTTTCATTAGTAGTATTAGCACCTCCACCATAAGACGCATCACCGTTAATGAATCCTTGTCTTAAAGCATAACTGAATGGCCAGTATTGTTTTAATCCAACTTTATTTCTACCTATACGGGTAGCAACTCCGCCTACCGATGCACCTCCTAGCAATGTTTCATACTGGTAAGTACTCATATACCACGGTCTCACTGGATTGGCCGTCGCAGCACCTGGGTACATTGCACTATCATCTTTTGCAATTGTTGCGGCGCCTTCGGCTGTTGATGAACCTTTTTCACCAGTTGCGCCAGTTTGTCCAACAAGCCCGCTAATAAAAAAAGAGGATCCATCAGTATTATAAAAATCGTGATATCCGCCGCTAGTATTATAGGTAGCATATGATATTCTTTCACCCTTCTGACCTTTATCACCTTTACTACCGGTTGATCCAGTAGATCCTGTATCCCCTTTAGCACCGGTAGACCCAATGATGCCCTTGTCCCCGACTTCGCCTTTTTGTCCTTTTTGACCTTGAGATCCTGCCTGTTCAATTTTAAACACTACTGATGTTGCATCAGAGAAGGGATCTGTAAAATTAGTAGCAATGTTTGTAACGTTGATTTTAAAGTTAGTAGTTTGAGCACTAGCTTGAACGTTTGCAATATTAAAGTTTAATACTTGGGCAGCATTAGCGTAGTTAACTAAAGATAATATACCCTTAATGGTTGTATTTCCACTATTGTTAATGGAATTAAACAAGTTATAATTATTTGCACTGTACCCATCTAGGTTACGTACTATAATGGATGTAACGGAAGAAGGTGTAGCATTATTAAATATGAAAGAAGCAATAGAGGGAACGCTAACTGTTTCTGATGTTGAAGTTGAGAATGTGTAAGTTATACCCCCTACTTCACCCTTTTGACCCTTAACACCTTTTACACCTGTTACAGCAAAAGTAGTAGTATCGGAGTTAGTAAAGACTACAGTATTATTACCATCAGTATACGTGGCGTTAGCAACAGCCTCGCCTTTTTGGCCTTTGTCGCCAATTTCGCCTTTTTGACCCTTATCACCTACCTCACCTTTAACCCCTTTGTCTCCGACTTCGCCTTTTTGGCCTTTGTCGCCAATTTCGCCTTTTTGACCCTTATCACCTTTTTAACCCTTATCGCCGGTGCGTGAAAATTCTACGTATAATAATTCATTAGCAGAAAATTGTGTGGCAGAGCCGCTTAAAAATGTAGCAGTAAGTCTTAATACGCCAGATGTACCGGTATTAATTCCTGTTAGAGAATATACTTGAAACTTACCTGGAGTTTGTGATGATCTAAGAGATACGTATCCCAAAGATGTTGCAGAATTAGAATCATCC
>Ga0209296_1000095_pt1 | contig 72730 bp, 53 predicted proteins | sample S_130206_EF_Meta_FD_187319 | JGI IMG/M metagenome (GOLD analysis project Ga0209296, IMG submission 187319) | Freshwater microbial communities from Lake Simoncouche, Canada to study carbon cycling - S_130206_EF_MetaG (SPAdes) (version 2) | ecosystem: Environmental > Aquatic > Freshwater > Lake ...
ATCCGGCTACTCTACACCCACCCGGCTCACTGGAGCGACGAGCTGATCGAGACCATCGCCCAAGCCCGCCACGTGGCTCGTTACGTCGACATCCCGCTCCAGCATATCTCCGACCGCATGCTGGGCGCGATGCAGCGCGAGACCGACGGGGCCTACATCCGCGACCTCCTCCGCCGCATGCGCGCCGGTATTCCCGACCTAGTCATCCGCACGACTTTCATCGTCGGGTTCCCCGGCGAGACCGAGGAAGACTTCCAGGAACTCCTCGATTTCTTGGCCGCCACGCGCTTTGACCGCGTCGGCATCTTCAAGTACTCCAAGGAAGAAGGCACCAAAGGCGCCAAGATGGAGGGTCACCTCTCCGACGAGGTCAAGGCCGACCGGCACGCCCGGGCGATGCTGCTCCTCCAACGTCTTTCCAAGGAACGCGGCGAGGCCTTCGTCGGTCGTCGTCTCCGGGTGTTGGTCGAGAGCCCGGGGATCGCCCGGAGCGCCGGGGATGCCATGGAAATCGATGGCGTCGTCCAGGTGCCGAAAAAGCTCCCGGTCGGCGAGTTCGCCGAGGTCACCGTCACCGGTGCCCTCGAGTACGACTTGATCGCCAAGTAGGCCTTAGTGCTCCGGTTCGTGCTCGGCCGCGGCCGCCTCGGCCGAAGCCGACGCCGCGGGCGAATCGCTGAGGCGGATGAGGGCGTCCAGCGACGAGAAGTGCCTCGTCCAATCCGTCATATCAGGGATATCACCGACCACCGTGGAAAAGAGCTCTCGTTTCTCCTGCTTGAGTTCCTCGATGCGCTCCTCGACCGTGCCCGGGGCGATCATGCGATAGATGAGCACGGGGTTCTTCTGGCCGATGCGGTGGACGCGGTCGACGGCCTGGGCCTCGACGGCGGGATTCCACCACGGATCCAGGAGAAAGACGTACTCGGCGGTATTCAGGGTGATACCGGTCCCGCCCGCCTTGAGCGAGGCGAGGAAAAGCGCCGGGCCCTTCGTGTCCTTGAAGCGTTCCACCGGGGTGGAGCGATCCTTCGTCTCCCCCGTCAACTCGAAGATCGGTAGGTGGGGAAGCTCGCGGGCCAAAGCGGATTTCACGCGTTCAATTAGGGAGACGAACTGCGAGAAAACCACGGCCTTGGAACCGTTGGCCGCGACTTCGGCCAACTTTGAGACGAGCAAGGTGATCTTGCCGGAGTGGGCCGACGGGCAATCGTGGTTCTCGGGGAGGAGGCCGGGGTCGCAGCAGACTTGCCGGAGCCGCATGAGCAAGGTGAGCACCGAGGTCGCGTCGCGGGAAAGCAGCGTCGCCAGTTCGCCCGAAAGCCCGCTGCCTTGGGTCAGGTGCTGGTAAAGCGCCCGCTGCTCGTGGGTGAGCGGGCAAGGCAGCACCACCTCCATCTTCGGGGGGATGTCGGCCGCCACGTGGCGCTTGAGTCGACGAAGGACGAAGGGCGAAACCTGCCGGCGGACCTTCCCCAAGGCGGCCTGCGGATCGCGCAGCATCAGGCGCTCGAACTGCGCGCGCTTGCCCAGGAGGCCAGGCATCAGGAAGCGGAAGATGGTCCACAGGTCCGTCGGGCGATTCTCCAGCGGCGTGCCGGTGATGGCGATGCGATGGTCGGCTTGTAGCGAGACGCAGGTCTGGGTCGTCTTGGACTCTGGGTTCTTGATGGCTTGGGCCTCGTCCAGCACGGCGTAGCCGAACCGGGTCTTCGCCAACTGGTCCGCGTGACGACGCAGCTGGGTGTAACTCGAAATCCACAGGCGCGCCTCCGGGTTGCGCACGAAGTCATCGTCGGCGGTCAAGACAGAGACGCTGGCGCTGAGTTCCGGGTGGAAACGTTTGATTTCGCCGATCCACACCGGAATGACGCTCGCCGGGCAGACGATGATGGTGCGTTCACCGGCGGGACGCGAAGCCAGCAAGGCCAGCACTTGGACCGTCTTGCCCAAGCCCATCTCGTCCGCGAGCAAGGGGTGGGCACCGAGTTCACAAAGGCGGGCAAGCCAGGCGACGCCCTTGGCCTGGTAGGGGCGTAAGTGGGCCGGCAAGTCCTCGGGCAGGACCGGCTCCTGCAGCAAGCGATCCTTCCACGCCTTCAGGTCGTCGTTGAGTTTCAGGGCGCCCATCGCGGCATGGTCGAAAAGCGAGAGCAACAGGTAACGCGGCACCTCCCCTTCCTTGGCGCGCCAATCCTCGGAGAAGTCGGCCACGGCGGCATTGTAGGCCACGACTCCTTTGCCGGGTAGGATCACCGGACGCCCGCCGGCCTTCAGGAGGAGTTTCTGCTCCTCGGCCAAGAGGCGGTGCTTGCCGGCTTTGAGCCGCCAATTCAGGCGGAAAGATTTGCCGTCCGCCCCAGACTCGGCGTCGGCGTCCACCTCGACCTGCAACTGTTCATTGCGGAAGATTTCCAGCGACTCCTCGCCGACCAAGCGAAAGCGCTTTCGCCATTCCGCGAGTTCCTCCCGCACAAAACGCTCAATCCGGCCAATGTTGTCGATGGCCCATGTGCCGGCGGTCTTACTGTAGGTGAAGCCAGCCCGATGGGCGACCGTGCTGAAACGGAACAATGTCTGACGTTGTTCATCGGAAAGTTCATCACCGGGGACCGCGCCCGGCCCGAAACAGCTCCAGGCATGCCCCCCGCGCCCCGCCCAAGAGGCGGCGGCCGTAAGACCACCGGAGGTCAGTTCGAAAGCCACCTGTAACTTCAGGGCCGTCCGGGCGCCCGCATCCTTGCGCTCCGGCTCGATCGGCGCCGCGACCGTGGCCGCGGGAGCCGAATCATCGATCGGGGAAATCTCGTCCCCGAGCAACTCTTCGACCTCATACATCGCGGCGACCGCATACGGTGCACCGTTTTCCTCCTCGGGCAGGGAGGTCCGCCACTCGATGCCCTTTTCAGCCAGCTCGATCACCGCGCGAACGGTCAGGGTGTCGGTGCGCGTCACCGCTTCCGCGGTTTGCGGCTTCAATTCCAGCGAACGGACGAGCCCTTCGGTGTAAATGCGCCGTCCTTCCACCAAGTCGGCCTTCTTGAACCCTCGCTCCCAGCCTTCGGGCAGGGACGTGAACCACCGTTCCAAGGCTTCCGTGGAATACGAACGATTAGCCGGTCGTGGGGTGGGCATCGACGGACCCCATTAAACCCAGCGAATTTCGGCGATACAACACCCAATCGTGCCCCGAAACGCTCATAACTAGGTATAGGTCTTGGCTTGTTTCCCCCTCCGTCCAGTCCCTAGCATCGAGACTCCCTTTTTATCGGTCACCGAAATGAAACACTTGAGCGTAGCAACCCGCTGGAACGCCGACCTTGTCGCCGTCAATCATGAGCGCTGGAGCCAGGACCCCCTCTCCGTCGACGCTGACTGGCGGGCCTTTTTCGAGGGGTTCGAGCTCGGCCTCAGCCTTCCGCCTAAACCTAGCAAGTCCGGCGCGGCTCCCGCGGGTAATGTCGATGCCGTCGCCCAGTTCAAAGTCTTGGCGGCGATCGAAGCTTACCGCATGCTGGGTCACCTGCAGGCCCGCATCAACCCCCTGTTCGACCCTCAGGCCTATTTCGGCCTGACGGACAAGGCCCTCGGGCTCGACGGTTTTGCCCCCGAACGCATTTTTCACACGGGCGATTTCCTCGGCGGGAAGATGCTATCGCTGGCGGAAATCCTGACGAAACTGCGCGCCACCTACTGCGGTCCGATTGGCGTCGAATACACCCACATCCAGGATGGCACCCGGCGGCGGTGGCTCCAGGAACGCGTCGAAACTTGCGGGCTACGCCCCGCCTACGACGCGGAGACGCGGCAACGTTTCCTCCGCACCCTTGTTCAAGCCGAACAATTCGAACGCTTCCTCCATCGCACCTTTGTCGGCGCGAAACGTTTCTCCGTCGAAGGCGGCGAGACGGTGATGAACGCATTGGAGCAACTGCTGCACCGCGCCCCGGGTCTGCGCATCACCGACCTCGTGCTCGGCATGGCCCACCGCGGTCGGCTCAACGTCCTGGTCAACCTTTGCGGAAAAAAAGCCGAACACCTGTTCCGGGCCTTCAACGAGAACCACATCCCGGACACCACCCATGGCGATGGGGATGTGAAATACCACCTCGGGTACGAAGGCGAACGCACGGTCGACGGCAAGGCCGTCGCCATCACCCTGGCCTATAACCCAAGCCACCTGGAGGCGGTCAATCCCGTCGTGCTCGGTCGCGCCCGCGCTCGGGTCGACCTGCAGGACAAAGCCACCCGCGCCCAGACCTTGCCCGTGCTGATCCACGGCGACGCCGCCTTCGCGGGTCAGGGCGTCGTGATGGAGACCCTCAATCTCGCCGGCCTCAAAGGTTATGCCGTTGGTGGCACCATCCACCTCGTGACCAACAATCAGGTCGGCTTCACCACCAACCCGGACGAGGGGCGCACGGGTCGGCATTGCACCGAGATCGCGAAATTCACGGAAGCACCCATTCTCCACGCCAACGGCGACGACCCGGATGCCGTCGTCTTGGCTACGGAGATCGCCTTAGAATACCGCCAACAATTCGGGGCCGATGCGGTCGTCGATATCGTCTGCTACCGCCGCTACGGGCACAATGAAACCGACGAGCCGCTGTTCACCCAACCGGTGCTTTACAAGAACATCGCCGCCCACCCCTCGGTGACCGAGCTCTACGCCTCCCGACTCACCCAAGCGGGCTCGACGCCCGATGGGGCGCTCGCGCTACTGCGCACCGAATTCGACGTCCTGCTGGAGTCGGCCCAAAACCGCGCCCTCGAGGCCCTGAAGGTCGAGATCGCTGAACGCCAGAAAAGCCCCTTCGGCGTCCGCCCCTTCAACTCGCCCTACGAGCACGTCGTCCCGACCGCCGTCAGTGCCGAACTCCTCGGAAAAGTCGCCCCGCACCTATGGCAGACTCCGCCGGATTTCGCCCCCAACCCTAAGATCAAACGCCTGCTCGACACGAAGGCCGAGGCTTTCAAGTCCGGCTCCAACTTCGATTGGAGCCTCGGGGAAGGCCTCGCTTTCGCCTCGCTTCTCGCCGAAGGCCACCCGATCCGTCTCTCTGGTCAGGATGTGGAACGCGGCACTTTCTCCCATCGCCATGCCGTCCTGCATGACCCTTCAAACGACGCAGAATATTGCCCGCTGAGCTCGCTCGGCGGCGCGCGCATCGAGTTGGTCAACTCGTCGCTCTCCGAATTTGCCGTGCTCGGCTTCGACTACGGTTACTCCCTTGAGGCCCCGGACTCGCTCGTGATCTGGGAAGCGCAGTTCGGCGACTTCGCCAATGGCGCCCAAATCGTGATCGACCAGTTCATCGCTTCAGCGGAATCCAAGTGGAACCAGACCAGCGGCCTTGTGATGTTGCTACCCCACGGCTACGAAGGCCAAGGCCCCGAGCATTCGTCCGCGCGCCTCGAACGTTTCCTGCAGCTCTGCGCCGAGAACAACCTCCAGGTCATCCAGCCCTCGACCCCGGCCCAGCTCTTCCATGCGCTGCGCCGCCAAGTGAAGTCCGAGTTCCGCAAACCCCTCGTGGTGATGACTCCCAAGAGTCTGCTGCGCCACAAGTCGTGTGTCAGCAAGGTGACCGACCTCACCTCCGGCGGCTTCCACGCCATCCTCGCCGATGCGACCCCCGCCGCGAAGACCGAACGCCTGATTCTTTGCTCCGGTAAAGTCTTCTACGAACTCGAGGCCGAGCGCGCCAACCGCAAGGACACGACCACGTCGATCGTCCGCATTGAACAATTCTACCCGTTCGACGCCGCTACCCTCTCCCAGCTCCATGATCAATACGGCGAACCCAAGAAGGTCGTCTGGGTCCAGGATGAGCCACGCAACATGGGCGGTTGGTCTTTTGTCGCCCCACTGATTGAGCAGACCCTGGACTTACATCCCGCCTATGCCGGTCGCGATGCGGGTGCCTCCCCAGCCGTGGGCTCCCTTGCGGTTCATAAGATCGAGCAAGCGGACCTCATCCGGCAGGCGTTCGAAGTCTAATCTGAGTCAGTAGCACCGGTTGCGACGGTCTTTCGACCCCCTTCTACCCCGGAAACGCCCGTCCTAGGTCGATTAAAGGGTGATTTCCCCGTTGAAACCACCGGAAAGGGGTTCCAAAGTGCCCCACCTACTTTTCATGGCTGTCGACGTCAAAATCCCTCCCATGGGAGAATCCATCACCGGCGGCTTGCTCGCTGCCTGGCTGGTCAAAAACGGGGATGCGGTCCGCAAAGGCCAGCCCCTCTTCTCCTATGAAACCGATAAGGTCACTTCCGAAGGCACCGCCGAGGTCGATGGCCGGATCACCATCTCCGTTGAAGCCGGCACCGAAGTCCTCGTAGGCCAAGTGGTTGCCAGCATCGAAGCTGGCGCGGCCGGTAACGCTCCCTCCGCCGCCCCGGCCCCGGTCGCCGCTCCGGCCACCCCGGTCGCCGGCCCCGTCGCAACTGCTCCGGCCACCCCAGTCGCCGCCAAGTCGGGTGCCGCCGCCGAAATCTCGCCCGCCGTCCGTCGTCTGTCCGCCGAAACCGGCCTCGATCCAGCCGCTCTCGAAGGCAGCGGTAAAGCCGGACGCGTCACCAAGGGAGACATGCTCGCCGCCCTCGCCGGTCAAGTCCCCATCAAGGCCGTCACCACTGCCTCCAGCCCGACGACCGTCGCCACCCCGGCAGCTGGGTCGGCCCCGGCGGAAGTTCCTGCGCGCGTCGGTCGGACCACGCGCAAGCGTATGTCGCCGCTTCGCCGCAAGATCGCTGAACGCCTCGTCCAAGCAAAATCCGAGACCGCGATGCTCACCACCTTCAATGAGGTGAACATGGCCCCGGTGATGGAACTCCGCAAACGCCATGGGGAAGAATTCCTTAAGAAATACGGGGTCAAACTCGGGTTCATGTCCTTTTTCGTCAAGGCGGTCGTCCAGGCCCTGAAGGAAGTTCCGACGGTGAACGCCCAACTCGAGGGCGAGGATATCATCGAGAATCACTTCTTCGATATCGGGGTCGCCGTGGGCACCGACAAGGGCCTCATGGTTCCGGTGGTCCGCGATTGCGATCAGCTCAACTTCGCGGGCATCGAGAAGGCCATCGGCGATTACGGCAAGCGGGCGCGCGATGGTAAAATCCAACTCGCCGACCTGCAGGGTGGCGTCTTCACCATTTCCAACGGCGGTATCTATGGGTCGATGCTTTCCACCCCGATCCTGAACCACCCGCAGGCCGCCATCATGGGCCTGCACAACATCGTGGAACGTCCGGTCGTCGAGAATGGGCAGATCGTCATCCGCCCGATCATGTACCTGGCGCTCTCCTACGACCATCGGATCATCGATGGCAAGGAAGCGGTGACCTTTCTGGTCAAAGTCCGCCAGTTCATCGAGGATCCCCAGCGCCTGCTCTTTGGCGTCTAACCCCGTCCCTTTCCCATGTCCCAACTCGATCTCGTCGTAATCGGCTCCGGCCCCGGTGGCTATGTCGCCGCCATCAAGGCCGCCCAGCTCGGCCTCAAGGTAGCCCTGGTGGAAAAAGACCCGACCCTGGGCGGAACCTGCCTGAACGTCGGCTGCATCCCTTCCAAGGCCCTGCTCCACTCCACGGAAACTTGGCGTCACCTCAATCACTCCAAGCATCACGGCATCGTCGGCGCCGAGAAGCTCAGCTTCGACGTCCCGACCATGATGACCAACAAGGATAAGGTCGTCTCCCAACTCAATAAAGGCGTCGAGTTCCTCGTGTCCAAACGCGGGATCGAAATCGTGCGTGGCCTCGGTCGCTTGGGTAAGCCGGGGCAGGTCCAAGTCCGCGGCGCCACGGGCGACCGGATCCTCGAGACGAAGAACATCCTCATCGCCACCGGTTCGGTGCCGGTCGAGTTACCCTTTATGAAGTTCGACGGTGAGACCGTGATCTCTTCCGACCACGGCATCGCGCTGAAGTCTGTCCCGGAAAAGATGGTCGTCGTCGGCGCCGGGGCCATCGGCCTCGAGCTCGGCTCCGTCTGGGCCCGCCTGGGTTCCCAGGTGACCGTCGTCGAGATGCTGCCCGCGATCGGCGGCCCCGCCTACGACGCCGACATCGCCAAGGCCGCGCAAACGGCCTTCGAGAAGCAAGGCCTCAAGTTCGAGCTCGGCGCCAAGGTCACCGGCGTGAAGAAGACCGCCTCCGGTTCTGCCCTGACAGCCGAACGCGACGGCAAGGGGCTCGAGTTCCCGGCCGACAAGATCCTCGTCGCCGTCGGTCGCAAGGCGAACACCACCGGCCTCGGTGCGGCGGAAGCCGGCCTGAAGCTCGATGAGCGTGGCCGCGTCGTCATCGATGCGCATTTCGCCACCAACCTGCCCGGCGTCTATGCCATCGGCGACGTCGTCGTCGGCCCGATGCTGGCCCACAAGGCGGAAGAAGAAGGCGTCGCCGTCGCCGAGAACCTCGCCGGCAAGCACGGTCACGTGAACTACGGCGTGATCCCCGGCGTCATCTACACCGACCCCGAGGTCGCCTGCGTTGGCCTGTCCGAGGCCGAAGCCAAGGCTAAGAATATCGAGGTGAAAATCGGCAAATTCATGCTGCAAGGTAACGGCCGCGCCATCGCCAGCGATGCCACCGCCGGCTTCATCAAGGTCATTGCCGACGCCAAGACCGATAAACTCCTCGGCGTGCAGATGGTCGCCAAGGGCGCGTCCGAGATGATCGCCGCCGCCTGCGCCCACATGGAGTACGGTGGTAGCGCGGAGGACGTCGCCCGGACTTGCTTCGCCCACCCGACCGTGAGCGAGTCGTTCAAGGAAGCGGCGATGGCCGTATCTAAAGCGAGTATCCATTCGCTCTAATAAGACGCTGCCAGCAACGAACGAAAGGGTGCGAATAGCACTCTTTCTTCGTTTACAGATTCTATCCGTCAAAAGAGACCGAGACATCGAGCTTTTAGCGTCGATGTCAGTCTTGAAAGTGAGGGGCTAGGCTGACCACGGCACACGGTCGAACTGACTGCCGTTGCTTCCTTCCGGACCTGGCGGGATTCGTCGGCCGACCATTGCATGGGGCCTAGCTGACCTTTATTAATGGCGTTTCAATCCACGCTTTTCAACCACCAACTTAGGGTCTAATCCCTTACTTCTTCCGATGGCCGAAATCCCCAAGTCCTACGACCCCCAGGGGGTCGAACAACAATGGTACGACCGCTGGGTCGCCGCCGGCTGCTTCGCCGGAAAAGTCGACCCGACCAAGGAGTCGTTCGCGGTGATGATCCCGCCGCCTAACGTCACCGGCGTCCTCCACATGGGGCACCTGCTGAACAACACGCTGCAAGATATCATGGTGCGCCGCGCCCGGCAGGAAGGTAAATCCGCTCTCTGGCTCCCCGGCACCGACCATGCAGGTATCGCCACGCAGTCCCGGGTCGAAAAAGAACTGCGGCAGAAACACGGCCAGACCCGTCATGACCTCGGCCGCGAGAAGTTCATCGAGGTCGCGTCCGAATGGCGGGACAAACACGGCGGGATCATCCTCGGCCAGCTCCGCAAACTCGGCGCCTCCTGCGACTGGGATCGTACGGTCCACACCCTCGACGCCGGCTACTCGCAGGCCGTTCTCCAGACGTTCGTCACCCTCTACGAGCGGGGCTACGTCTATCGCGGTAAGCGCATGGTGAACTGGTGCCCGGTCTCGCAGACCGGTCTCTCCGACGAAGAAGTCATCATGAAGCCCTCCAAGGGCTCGCTCTACCGCATGCGTTATGAGGTCGTCGAATCGCCCGGGACCTTCCTGGAGATTTCCACCACGCGCCCCGAGACGATTCCCGGCGACGCGGCGGTGGCAGTCCATCCCGACGACGAGCGCTACCAGCATCTCATCGGCAAGCACGTCTGGCGCCCTTTCCCGCGCGCCCCGCTTCCCATTGTCGGGGACACGGCGGTCGAAAAGGCCTTTGGCACGGGCGTCCTGAAGGTCACCCCGGCCCATGACCGCACCGACTTCGATATCGGCAAGCGCCATCAGCTCCCGGTGATCGATGTCATGAACCCGGATGGGACGATGAATGCCGACGCCGGCCCGCTGGCCGGACTGGAACGTTTCAAGGCCCGGGCCGTCGCGGAGAAACTCCTCGAGGAACTTGGCGCATTGGTGAAGACCGAGCCTTATGAGAACACCGTCGGGTACTCCGAACGCGCCGACGTGCCGATCGAGCCTCGCCTCAGCGAGCAGTGGTTCATCCGCTACCCGAAGATCGAGGAAGCCAAGCGGGCGGTGACCACGGGGATCATCAAATTCCACCCCGAACGCTGGACCAAGACTTACCTGCACTGGCTCGAGAATATCCAAGACTGGTGCGTCAGCCGCCAACTTTGGTGGGGCCATCGCATCCCGGTCTGGTACCGCAAGGGTGCCGACCGTAACGACCCCGCCAACCGGCACGTCGCCCTCACCCCGCCCACCGACCTTCAGAACTGGGAGCAGGACCCGGATGTGCTCGATACGTGGGCGTCTTCCTGGTTGTGGTGCCTGGCGACCATCGGCTGGCGCCAGCCGGGCGAGACGACCGAGGAGCTCAAGCATTGGTACCCGACGGGGGCCCTCGCCACGGGTCCGGACATCATCTTCCTATGGGTGGCCCGGATGATCATCGCCGGCCTCGAACTGCATGGACCCGAGAAGAAGACGCTGACCGATGACGAGATCCGCGAGCGTATCCCCTTCAAGCGCGTGTACTTCAACGGCATCATCCGCGACAAGCAGGGCCGCAAGATGTCCAAGTCCCTCGGCAACTCGCCCGAACCCCTCGACCTTATCGCCAAGTTTGGTGCCGACGGCCTTCGTTTCGGCCTCTTGTCCATCGCCCCCAAGGGTCAGGACATTCTGTTTGATGAGGATCGGGTCAGCCAGGGTCGCAACTTCTGCAATAAACTCTGGAACGCCGCCCGCTTCCGGCAGATGTCCGGCCCCATGTTCGACAACGCCACGTTGCCGGCCATCGTCGCCCGCATCCGTGCGCCCCAACTCGACGACGATGACTTCGCGATTTTGCATGGCTTAGCCGAGCTGACCGACGCGACCACCAAAAACCTCGAAGAGCACGAGTTCACCGCTTACGCCCAAGGACTCTACGCCTTCTTCTGGGGCGACTTCTGCGACTGGTATGTCGAGGCTTCGAAGTCCCGCCTCGCCGACCCCGCGCTGCGCGATAACTGCCTCGCGGTGCAGGACTTAGTCCTCCGCCAGTTTCTCCTGCTACTCCACCCGGTCGCCCCGTTCATCACCGAGGAACTCTGGCACCTCCTGGGTTATGGCCCGGAACAAGATTTCATCCAGAGTCACCACTCGGGCTCGGGCGGCGACCTCCTCCGGGTCTTACGCGACCATGGGGTGAAACTGATTTCCTCCAAAGTTGCGGACGTTGCCGCCTTGCGTGAATTTGTCGCCGCTGTGCGTGCCCTCAAATCCCAAGGCAACCAGGCAACGCGACGCGACAGCATCATCACCGTCGTACCGAAGGATGCCCCCAGCCGGGCCTTATTGGACGGCAATCGAGACAAGCTCGGCCGTCTTGCTGGCTTGGCTGAGCTCAGTTTCACTGCGGACCTCGGCGGCCGAACGGGCTCACTCACTGGCTTGGGTGCCATCGCCCTTGAACTGAGCGGCACGGTCGACGTGGGCGCGGAGAAGGCCCGTCTCGGCAAGGAGCTCGAAAAGCTCGCGAAGGCGGTTGCCGCCGGCGAAGCCAAACTCTCCAACGAGGCCTTCGTCTCCAAGGCCCCGCCCGCGATCCTCGACGGCGCCCGCAAGCAGCTCGATGAGGTCCGCGGTAAGCGTGATGAGATCGCCCGCATGATCGCCACCTTGGGCTGACCCATGGCCGTCCTCGTTCAAGTCTATCCCGATAAACAAGCCGCGTCCGCGGCCGTGGCCGCCAAGATTGGCGCCCTCATCCATCGCCGAAACGCGGAGGGTCGCCCGGCCGTCCTGGGGCTGGCGACCGGCTCGACGCCCCTGCCCCTCTACGCGGAGCTCGTGCGTCTGCACCGCGAGGAGGGCCTGAGTTTCCGAGAGGTCGTGACCTTCAACCTCGACGAGTATGAAGGCCTGACGGGCGACCGCCCGGAGTCCTACCGCTACTTCATGGAAGAGCATCTCTTTCGTCACCTCGACCTCCGGGCGGGGAGCACCCATGTGCCCGATGGCATCGCCGACGACCAGACGGGGGCCTGCGTCGCCTATGAGCAGGCGATCCGCGACGCCGGCGGCCTCGACCTCCAGATCCTCGGCATCGGCCGCACCGGCCACATCGGGTTCAACGAACCGCCCGCGGCTCGGGAAAGTCGCACCCGCCGCGTCCAACTCGATGAGGTGACCCGTCGCGACAACGCATCATTCTTCGCCCGCCCAGAGAACGTCCCGCATGCGGCTATCACTATGGGCGTGGCGACTATTCTGGAGGCCCGTCAGGTCGAATTACTCGCCTTCGGTTCGGCGAAAGCCGCCATCGTCCGCCGGGCCAGCGGCGAAATACCAACGGCGGCTTGCCCCGCCACCTGGCTACAGCTCCACCCGGATTGCACTTTCCATCTCGATCCGGCGGCGAACGCCGCGCTCTGAGCCGCTGATGACGCCACATCCTCGCCATACCTCGCCGATCGACCCGGGCTTCGTGCCCGCCTCGCTCTGGACGCGCGATTTCCTCGCCGCCTGCGCCCGCACCGCGGGTAGCTCCGCTCTGGCGATCGGGCTGCGTCGCCCGGACGGGACGGCCTCCGTCTTCCGCACGCAAGTGCTCCCGACCGGCGCGGGGGATGCCGACAACTTCCTGCACGTGGAGCGGACGGTGAAGTTCCTACTGTGGGCCCGCGGCGGCGACGAAGTACTGCTCAGCGGCCCGCTGGCGGCCTCCCTGGCCGAGGCGCTTCGCCGTCAGTATGTCGCCGGCGGCGTCCGCGCGTTTGACGCTGACTTTATCCGCAAACTTTTCGAGCGCCCCCTGACGTTCACGGTCGTCGACGAGGCGGGTCTCCCAGCCGAGAGCGCCTCGCACCTGCCGCTGGGGCGCAACCTTGGCGGCTGTCGGATCGGGTTCGACCTCGGCGGCTCGGATCGCAAGTGCGCCGCTTTGATCGACGGCAAAGTAGTCTTCTCCGAGGAGATCAAGTGGGATCCCTATTTCCAGACCGACCCGGACTACCACCTCGAAGGGATCCGGGACTCCCTGCAGCTCGCCGCGGCCCACCTTCCTCGCGTCGACGCCATCGGTGGCTCCGCCGCAGGTGTCTACATCTCCAATCGTGTCCGCGCGGCCTCGCTGTTCCGAGGTATCACCGACCCTGAGGTCTTTGATCGACGGGTGAAGAACCTGTTCGTCGACCTCGGCCGGGAATGGCAAGTTCCCTTCGAAGTCCTCAATGACGGCGACGTCACGGCTCTGGCGGCCTCGATGTCCTTGGGTCGCAATGCGGTCTTGGGTATCGCCATGGGGACGAGCGTCGCCGCCGGCTACGTCGACCCCAAGGGCAACCTCACCAACTGGCTCAGTGAACTCGCCTTCGTGCCGGTCGACTACCGCATGAACGGACCGGCCGACGAGTGGTCGGGCGACCTCGGTTGCGGCGTCCAGTATTTCAGCCAACAGGGCGTCGGCCGGCTCCTTCCGCTAGCCGGCATCCACCTACCCGCCACGATGCGACTTCCCGAGCAGCTCGAGGAATTGCAAAAGCTGATGACGGCCGGGGATCCCCGCGCGGTCCAAGTCTATGAGGCCATCGGTATCGCCTTCGGCTACGCCCTCGCCCACTTCGCCTCCTTCTACGACTACCAATGCCTGCTCATCATGGGTCGCGTGACCTCGGGTACCGGCGGCGATATCATCATTCAACATGCCCGGTCGGTGCTGCGGGATGAATTCCCTGACCTCATCATCGACCTCGTGGTGCCCGACGAGAAAAACAAGCGCCACGGCCAAGCGGTCGCGGCCGCCTCCCTTCCCCCGCTTTCACGATGAAACTCAACCCCAAGGCCGACTTGCTCATCCCCGACGGAACTTCGGGACCAACGGCAATCGCCCGCACCACCCACCTGGGAATCGGCGCCCACCAAGACGACCTCGAATTCATGGCCTACGAAGGCATCTTGGCTTGTTACGATCGCTCAGACCGTTGGTTTGGCGGGGTCATCATGACGGATGGCCGGAGCAGTTCACGGAAAGGCCCTTACGCTGCCTGGACTGATGACCAGATGGCCGCGGAACGTATCAAGGAGCAACACGCCGCCGCCCGGATCGGCCAGTATGCTTTCATCGCCCAACTCGGCTACCAAAGCAAAGAGGTCCGCGGCTCCGCCCAGACCGACCCCGTCGACGACCTGGTCGCCATCCTCGAGGCCTCCCGACCGGAAGTGGTCTACCTGCATAACCCGGCGGACAAACACGACACGCACGTGGCCTGTTTCGCCCGTTGCATCGAAGCGTTGCGGCGCCTGCCCAAGGCGCAACGGCCGTCCAAGGTGCTAGGCTGCGAAGTCTGGCGAGCGCTGGACTGGATGGTCGATAGCGAGAAGGTGGGCATGGCGGTCTCCGCCCGGCCGGAGCTTGCCCAGGCCCTTAATGAAGTCTTCGCCACCCAGATCGTCGGGGGCAAGCGCTACGACCTGGCGGTGATCGCTCGCCGGACCGCCAACGCCACCTTCCACGACGCCCATGCTTCGGACGCCGCCAGCGCCTTGCAGTGGGCGATGGACCTGACTCCGTTGATTCAGGACGACACGCTCGACGTGACGGCCTACACGCTTGGCTTCCTCGTGCGACTCCAGCAGGATGTCGCCGCCCGCTTGCAGCGCGCCTACTGAACGATGAAACCCACCCTCCTCGTCCTCGCCGCCGGCATGGGTAGTCGCTACGGTGGCCTCAAGCAGATCGACCCCGTGGGTCCCGACGGCGAGACGATTCTCGACTATTCGGTCTTCGACGCAATCCGTGCCGGGTTCGGCAAGGTCATCTTCATCATCCGCCCGGACTTCGAGGATGATTTTCGGCAACGCATCGCCGCTCGGTTCGCCGGGCGGATCGAGGTGGGCTTCGCCTTCCAGACCTTGGATCGTCTGCCGACCGGTTTCACCGTCCCGGCCGGGCGCGAAAAGCCCTGGGGGACGACGCATGCGATTCTCTGCGCCCGTTCGGCTATCGCGACGCCCTTCGCGGTGATCAACGCCGATGACTTCTATGGCCAGGACTCCTATGCGGCCTTGGCCAGCCGCTTGACGACCCTGACCAACACCGACCGCACCTTCTGCATGGTCGGCTTCACCCTTAAGAACACCCTTTCGACCCACGGCACGGTGGCCCGCGGCGTCTGCCGAACGGACGCCGCCGGCCGTCTGACCGACATCAAGGAGCTGACCAAGATCGCGCGCACCGCGACGGGCGCGGAGCATCGAGCCGAAGATGGCGCCGTCACCGCGCTGACCGGCGAGGAGCCTGTCTCGATGAACATGTGGGGCTTCACCCCGGCGATTTTCCCGATGCTCGAAGCGGACTTCCGGGCCTTCCTGACCGCCAAGGGGCAGGAACTGAAAAGCGAATCCTACATCCCGATGGCCGTCGGCAACCTGATCACCTCCGCCCAAGCTTCCTGCGATGTGCTTCGCACCTCCTCCGCCTGGTTCGGGGTGACCTATCGGGAAGATAAACCCAGCGTGCAGGCCAGCATTCTCGGACTGGTGCATGGCGGCGCTTACCCTTCCGCCCTCTGGGCCTGACCTCATGCCGACCCACGTCACCCACGACACCCGCGCCGTCGCCCGTCAGTTCGCCCTGCTCGGCGATTATGTCTCGGCCCCGCCCTACGGCAGCGGCCATATTAACGACACGTTTGCGCTGGAGATGAGTCAGGGCGGCAAGTCCGTCCGCTACGTCCTACAACGGATTAATCATAATATCTTCAAGAACCCGGATGGCTTGATGCAGAATGTCGAACGGGTCTGTCGCCATGCGCAGGCGAAACTGGCGCAGGAAGGCCGGGTCTACGCCTCCCGCCGCGCCCTCACCCTGGTCCCGACGCGAGACGGGCGCGGCTGGCACACCGATGCCCATGGTAATCGTTGGCGCTGCTACATCTTCGTCGAAGGTGCCACGGGCCATGATGTCATCCGCAACGCCGACCAAGCCTACCAAGCCGCCCGGGCCTTCGGGGCCTTCCAGGCCTTACTCGCCGACCTCCCCGGGGAACGCCTCGTCGAGACCATCCCGAATTTCCATCACACCCCGAGCCGTTACGCCGCCTTCCTGGCCGCCTTGGCCAAGGACAGCCATGGCCGGGCCAAGGAAGCCGCCGCCGAGATCGCTTTCGCCCAAGCCCGGGCCCACGAAGTCGGGCAGATTGTCGAGGCCATGGCCCGCGGGGAGATCCCGGAGCGGGTCACCCATAACGATACCAAGTTGAACAATGTCCTCCTCGACAATGAGACCCAGGAGGGCATTTGCGTCATCGACCTCGACACCGTCATGCCGGGCTCGGCCCTCTATGATTTCGGTGACCTCGTGCGCACCTCGACCTCCCCGGCGGCCGAGGATGAGACCGACCTCACCAAGGTCACGATGCAGTTGCCCATGTTCGAGGCGCTCGTCAAAGGCTACCTGTCCACGGCCGGCGGCTTCCTGACCAAGCGGGAACGGGAACTCCTCCCTTTTGCAGGCAAACTGATCACCTTGGAGATCGGCCTACGCTTCCTGACCGACTGGCTCGAGGGCGATGTCTACTTCAAGATCAAGCGTCCGCGGCATAACCTGGATCGGCTCCGGACCCAGTTCAAGTTGGTCGAATCCATCGAGACGCAACTGCCCGCCATGCAGGCCCTCGTACGCTGACCTCCATGCGTGTTCTCATCACCGGCGGAGCCGGTTTCATCGGTTCGCACCTCGTCGAACATTACCAAGGCGAAGCCGAGGTCATCGTCTTGGATGATTTTCGCAGCGGTCACCGCCGCAACCTCGCCGGCCGGGAGCACCGCCTAATCGAAGGGTCAATCCTCGACCGAGCCAAACTGGACGAAGCCATGCGGGGGGTCGACCAGGTCTTTCACTTGGCCGCGATGATCTCGGTGCCAGAGTCCATGTTGCAGCCCCGGGCCTGCGTCGAACTAAACGCCATCGGCACGCTCCACGTCCTTGAGGCGGCCGCGGCCGCCAAGGTCGGGAAGGTCGTCCTCGCCTCCTCCGCGGCCATCTACGGCGACAACCCGACCGTCCCCAAGGTCGAGACCATGTCACCGGAGCCGAAGTCGCCCTACGCGGTCACCAAGCTCGATGGCGAATATTACCTCGAACTCTTTCGGCGGGAACGCGGTCTGGCCACCGCCTCCCTGCGTTTCTTCAATGTCTTCGGCCCGCGGCAGGACCCGCAATCCCCTTACGCCGCCGCCGTCCCCATCTTCATCGAGAAAGCCCTGCGCGGGGAGCCGATCGGCATCTTCGGCGATGGTGAGCAGACTCGTGACTTCATCTACGTGAAGGACATCGTCGGTGCCCTCGCCTTCGCCGCCACCACCTCGGCCGTCGCCGGCACCTACAACGTAGGTTATGGCCAAAAGATGACCGTCAAGGAACTCGCCCAGGAAGTGATTCGCCTGACCGGCTCCACCTCGACGATCGAGCACAAGCCCGAACGACTCGGGGATGTGAAACATTCCCTCGCTTCCGCCGACAAGCTGCGCGCAAACGGCTGGACTCCCCGGCACTCGGTGGCCGAAGGGCTCGCCGCGACGGTCGCCTACTTCCGTTCGCTCAAGGGGTGACGACGACCGGGACCCGCAGGTAGCGATCGACCCCATCGTCGACGTGGAGCCAAAGGTCGTAAGCGCCGACCTTCGGTAAACGGAGTCGAAAGGAAAGGGTCGGCTCGAGATCGTACTCGCCCCCTTCGAGCGAAGGATGGAGGTGCGCATAGCCCATCGCGGATTCCGCGGTATCGGCTGAGACCAGCACCGCATGCCCGAGAGTCCCCATCAGCGGACGTAACTTCACTGGCGCCCCATCCGCCCGGCGAAGGCGCAACCGGAGCAAAGCCGATTGGGCCGGATACTGCGCGGATTGGGTGAAGTTCGCCACCACCAACGGCCCGCCGACCGACACAGGCAAAGGCGGTGAGCCGAGTTGCGGCGGGAGGATCGCCTCCGCCAGGACCACCCGGCCGTTTCGGACGGGTGCAAAGTCGACATAGGCATGCGCCCCCGCCGAAAAATCGAAACCGACGGGAAGCTCGAACGTCCAGCCGCCATCGTCGCGGGCGAGCGGGTGGAGATGCGCATACCCGGGTTGGGCGAGCGAGCGCAAGTGGAGGTGCAATTTACGCGTGTGCGTCAGCGCCAACTGATGGTCCCGCAAGGGTCGGCCATCCTCATCGGCGAGGATCAATCGGCCCGTCCGGCCGGAACCGACTCCGAGCAACTCGACCTTGAGGGCGTAGGGAAACTTCATATCCCGGGGGCGGTAGAAATTCGCCTCCTCGTTGACGCCACAAAACTCCAAACCATCGACGACGACGGGTTGGTGATCCGCGTGTAAAAGCGCGCAGTGAGTATCTGGGAGACGGCGCAACCCGAGGAAGAGGGCGAGGGCCAGTCCCGTCAGCCAAACGGTTTGGCGGGTCGGGCTCATCGGGATTCGACCAGTCCGGCGAGGACCTTGGCCACCTCGGCGACATCGAACGAGGCGCCCTCGCGGCGCTGCACGATGCGGCCCTGCGCGTTGACGAGGAGCAAGGCCGCATTATGGACGATGGTGCCATCATCGCGCACCGTGAGGATGCCGTAGTTTCGCATGAGGTCCTTGATCTGACCGGGGTCGCCGGTGAGGAACCGATGGCGCGCCTGATCGATGCCATAGCCAGCGGCGTAGGCCCGAAGCGTCCCGGGGGAATCGACCTCTGGGTCAAAGGTCATGGTTAGCAGCCGGACGGTCTTGAGGCGCGGGTCCGCGGCCAAGGCGTCGCCCAACTGCTTCATGCAGGCCGTCGCGGCCGGACACATCTTGGCGGAGCGACAACTCGTGAAGATGAAGTTGAGGGCATACGGGGCGCCGAGGAAATCCTTCTTGAAAACCAGGCAGGCATCTTGGTCCCACAGCGCCATGTCCGGCGTGAGGTCGTTGGGCATCCGCGTCACCAGGCGACCTTGGTCGGCGGTCTGTCGGCGGAGCGACTCGCTGACCTCGGCGACCCGGCGTAATTGTTCAGGGTCGGCGGGAAAAATCGTGTCAGCCCACCGCCGGCCGGCGGCCGTCAAGACCTCAAAGCGGATCGATCGGCCCGTCCAAGCGATGGCGAGGTCCCCTTCGCGGGCGAGGTATGCCTCCGGTGGCGCGTCGGCCGATGCGGCGATCCAGAGCGCGTGCCGGGCCGGCTCGACCCGCACCACGGTACCGACCTGCGCCACCGGCTTTTCGGCCGCGACCGCGGCCAAGCTGAATAGGCTGAAAAGAAAGGCCTTCATCCGAGGTGGCCCGAGGGACCGAGCATCAGTTCCACCATGCCATGCCGGAGGCCGCGATGGGTCAGTTGAAATGATTCGGCGCCGGTGAGGTCGGCCAACGTACACACGGTGACGAGCGCCGCAGGCATGATGTCGGCCCGCTCGGCGGGGATGCCGGGGACGGTACGGCGCTCCGCCAAGGGCAAGGCACAGAGTTTGTCCTTTAGCTCGCGGATACGCAAGGTAGGCAGACGCCCATCGACGACGGGCTCACCCATCGCCTGCAGGTAAAGGGCCACGGCGCTGAACACGCCGCCGGCGCCTACGACCATGCCTTGCTCGGCCAAGCGCGGGGAGAGAACCGGCCCAAGGGTGCGCGCGAGATGCTCGCGAATCGAGGACTGATCCAGTTCATCGACGATCCCTTCGCCGCCCCGCAGGTAACCGTGCGTGAGACGGACCGAACCGAGCGGGTAGCTGCGGGCCAACCCGACCTGGCCGCCGCGCAAGGTCGCGACCTCGAGACTGCCGCCGCCCAGGTCGAAGACCGTCAAGTGGGGGGAATTCCGATAAGCCGGGTCGGTGTGGACCCCGGCCGCGACGAGCCGAGCCTCCACCTCGCCCGAGATAATGGTCAGCGGCACGCCCGTGACCGACTTGATCAACGCGGCGAACTCGGCGCGATTCGCGCAATCCCGCACCGCACTGGTTCCGAGAATCACCAGAGACTGCGCGCCTTGCGCTCGGGCGAAAGCCACCAAACGACCCACGGCTTCCGCGGCCGACTGCTGCGTATCCCGGGCGAGCGTGAACTCACTGATGCTCGGCGGGAAGATCCGGAGGGATTCGCTGGAACGGGCGACCTCCTGCCGGGAGGCACCGTCGACCACGGAAACTTTGAGCGAATTCGACCCAAGGTCGACCACGGCGAGTAAAGGCATGTTCAGAAGAGAAAATCGAATTTTATGCCGCCGACCCCGTGCAGCGATTGCTGCTCGGCGAACTCGTGCGTGCGCACCGAGGTATAGAGGGTGGTGGCAAAGTGATGAAACTGGAAACTGTAACCCAACGCGAACTGGCCGACGATCGGATCCCTGAGGACGCCCCGGGACGCGCGAAAATTGGAACCATCCGTGGAGTAATTCCGGATCACGACCTCGACCTGGGCATCGAGGAAGAACCAGGCGGCGAAGGCCGGGTCCGCCCAGTCGGTGCGGAGACGGGCCACGGGATCGTAGGCTGGCGACTGCCGAATCGTCGTATTCCCCCAGGAGCGCTCGAGGCCAACGCCCCAGCGCAACTCGGCCCCAAGGATGAATTCGGTACGAATGGTACCGAGTTCGGCGCCCGCGCGCATCAGCAGGTCGCGTAAACCTCGCCGGGAATCATCCAGTTCGAAGCGTTTCCGAAAATCGAGGTTCAGATTGATGACCGGTTCATTCGGCAGTTGGGTCTGCCAGCCCGACGTGCTCGGCACCCCGATCAGCCGATGGATTGAATTCTGGATGGTCGGTCCGCCGGCCGCGGGGCCCACCACGCCAAGCTGCAATTCCCAGACGAACAGGCAATCCCGTCGGCCGCGGCGATCCAAGACCCGCCCCTGCCCATAGGAGAAATAAAGTGCGGCGGAATAAGGCAGGTCATCCGCCGCGGGGTTGGCGTTCTTCGTGTCCGCGGGCGTGTTGATCTCCTGGGTCAAGGCGGCGTAGAAACCATTCTCATGATTGACGACTAGGCGCAGCCCTTGGGTGTAGTATCGATCTTTGTTATCGAGGGAGAATTTATCGTTCTCTTCGAGGAAGGTGAGGACCCCGGCGTGGCCCCCGGAAGGGAAAGGCGACCGTAGTTCCAAGCCACGACCGACGACGGTCATCGCGAAGAGTAGGATCAAAGGTGGCAGGCGCATCCGTCGGAGGGTCAGCAAAGCATCGGCCGGAGACCGGGACAACGCCTTTCTGACTTGTTAACACAGTCCCGCCCAAGTATTTGACAGTCAGGATGTCACACGCGCCTGCCAGCCCGCCAAGGGCCCGGACCGAAGTCCTGGCCGATGGCACGACCGTGATCACCTTGGGCGGCGACTGGAACCTCCAAGCGGCCACCCCTGCCATCGCTTTCAAGGGGGACCAAGTCCGGCTGGTCACCGAACAGCTCGGCGACTTCGACTCCAGTCTCCCTGGTTGGATCCACGCGCATTTCCGCCAGGTGCGTCGTCTGGACCTATCGGCCCTGCCCTCCCGCCTCCGTTCGCTGGTCGAACTGGCCGAGCAGTCCACCACGACCCCGAGCCCCGTAGCGACGGGCGGACTGCTCGAGCGCTTCGGTGGGTGGGGCCTCGAGAGCTCCTCTTCCTGGGGCCGCGCCTTTGAGCACATCGGCGATGTCGCCCTCGGCTTCGGTCGGTTGCTCATCGGTCGGGCCCGGGTCAACTGGCAGGACTTCTGGCTGCAGCTCCAGACCGCCGGCGTCGACGCTTTGCCCATCGTCGCGCTGCTCGGATTCCTGACCGGACTGATCATGGCGTACGTCGGCTTGATCCAGCTCCGCCAGGTCGGCGCCACCGTCTACGTCGCCAACCTCGTCTCCCTCGCCATGACGCGCGAGATGGGGGCGCTCATGACCGGCGTCATCGCCTGCGGCCGCACCGCCACCTCCTTCGCCTCGCAGTTAGGCAGCATGAACGTCAGCCAGGAGACCGATGCCCTGCGGGTCCTCGGGATCAACCCCGTCGAGTACCTTGGCTTACCGCGCATCCTGGCCGTGACATTGATGGTGCCACTGCTGTCGGTCTTCGCGACTTTTATCGGGGTCTTCGGCGGCATGATCGTGGCCTGTGCCGGCGACCTGAGCGTCAGCCAATACCTAACGCAAGTCGTCGTCGCCATCAGCTTTCGCAGTTTCCTGGTCGGCTTCATCAAATCAATCGCCTTCGGGTTCATCGCGGCCTGGGCGGGCTGCTACCGCGGCGCCGTCGCCAAGCCTTCGGCGCTCGGCGTCGGCGAGGCCGCGACTTCCGCCGCCGTCCTCGGCATCACGCTGATCGTCATCTCGGATGCCTTGTTCGCGGTCATCTTCAACCTCTTCAACTTCTGATGGCGACCCACGATATCCTCGTGAGTGAAGGGCTGGCCATCGGCCACGGCGGCAACGTCATCATGACCGGCATCGACTTCCGACTCGCTCCCGGCCGGATCCTCGCAATCGTCGGGCCTAGTGGTTGCGGCAAAAGCACGCTCATGCGATCGTTGAGCGGGCTGGACCTCCCCCTCGGTGGTCGCTCCGAAGTGCTGGGCCACGATTTAGCCGTCGCCACCGCGACGGAACGGGAAGGAACCTTGCGTCGTCTGGGGTTCCTTTTTCAAGGCTCGGCCCTCTTCTCCTCCCTCACCCTGCGGGAGAATGTCGAGCTGCCGATGCGGGAGTTCCTCCGGGCGCCCCGCCGCGAGATTCGGGCGCTGGCGGAATACAAGTTGGCGCTGGTCGGCCTAGCCGACGCCATGGATAAGATGCCGGCGGAGATTTCCGGCGGGATGGCCAAGCGGGCCGGCATCGCCCGGGCGATGGCCCTGGACCCGGACCTGATCTTCCTCGACGAACCCAGCGCCGGACTCGACCCGCTGACCTCCGGAAGGCTGGACGAGCTGATCCTCAAGCTCCGCGACGCCTTTGGGACGACCATCGTCCTCGTAAGCCACGAAGTCCCGAGCATCCTCCGGATCGCCGACTTCTGCGTTTACCTCGACCCGGACGCGGGCAGGATGGGGGCCTACGGCCCTCCCCGTGATTTCCTTGCGGCTGGCTCCCACGCCAAGGCCCACGCCTTTTTCTCCCAAGCCCAAATTTCCTGACATGCGTCGTTCCGCCAACAAAACCTTGATCGGTGCGTTCGTCGCCGGCGGGCTCGTGCTCTGTTGCGTGGCGGTCGTTCTCCTTGGCGGGGGCAGTTTCTCCGGCACCAAGCCCTCCGCCTTGGCCTATTTTGACGACTCCGTTAGCGGGCTCGACATCGGGGCACCCGTCAAGTTCCGCGGCGTCACGATCGGCAAGGTCTCCCAGGTCCTCCTCCGCACGGCGGAACAAGCACCCACCGACTACTCGGTGCCCGTCGTGATGGAATTTACGCCGGACCTCCTCACTCGCCGCGGACTCGACCAAGCCCTGCTCGACAAGACCGGCCTCCGCGGCTCCATCGCGAAAGGGCTCCGCGCCAAATTGCAGCAGCAGTCGGTGATCACGGGAGTCCTCTACGTGGAACTCGACTACTTTCCCGACACCCCGGCACGTCTCCATGACGCCCAAGGGGTCAACGCGGAGATTCCCACCCTCCCCTCCAACCTGGGTGCGCTGACCAAGGCCGTCTCCCAGACCCTCGACCAGCTGAGCCGCGTCGACTTCGTCTCGATCACCAAGAAGGTGGACTCCATCCTTGGCCGACTCGACCAAGGCGCCTCCCAGATCGAATTCGCCAAAATCAATGGCAACCTCGTCAAGGCCTCCGACAATATCGCCCGCCTGACCGGCGACCCTGCCGTCACCAAGGCGGTCGATGACTTCTCCGCGGCGATGCGTTCGGTGGATGCCCTCGTCAAGCGCCTCAATTCGAAACTGGACCCGGTAACGGAGGACATCCAAGCCATGGCCGCGGCTGGCCGCAAAGCTCTGGATAACTTGAATGTGACGGCGGAGAACCTCCGCGGCTTCACCAAGCCGGGCTCGGCCACACGCCGGGACCTCGATCAAGCCTTGGCCGACGTGGCCGAGGCGGCCCAGGCCATCCGTTCGTTGGCAGACTTCCTGGAACGAAACCCCGAGACAATCATTCAGGGACGGCGCAAGTCGGCGCCAACCCTTTTAGAAGTCAAGCCCGCCGCCCCGGAGGAACCTACCAAATGAACCGCCTCGTCGCGCTCCTGCTCGCCCTCAGCCTCGCCGGCTGCATCGTCTTCGATAAAAAGAGCGAAGGCGTCACCTTCCATCAGTTCACCGCCCAGGTGGCCGCGCCCACGACCTCGCAACCATTGGTCTTCGTCCCCCGGGCCACTTTACCCGGTCCCGTCCGACGCCCCGCGGTCGTCATCGTGACCCAGGGTGGCGAAGTGCAGCTGGATGATTCGCACCGCTGGGCGGCCCCGGTCGATCGGCTGGTTGCCGAGACGTTGGCCCGACACCTCACCCGACTCGCGGGCACCCCGACCGTCCTGCAGGCCCCCGAGGCCGCGCATCTCACTTTACTCATCGAATGCGAGTCATTTGAGGTGGTGCCGGAACGTCGCGCCGGCTTGACCATCAATTATCGATTCGAGAAAGCAGATGGCTCCGCGGTGGCCGGCGGGCGCACCACCAGCACAGAGCCGATGAAAGAGTTGACCGCGGCGGCTTTCGTCGCCGCGCAGTCGCTGAACCTCGCCAAGGCCGGTCAGGCCATCGCCGAGACATTGCGCGCCCTCCCCGCCTCCCAGTTCCCGACCCGATGACCGACCAACCGACCCCCCGCCCGAACGGTTTTTCCGAGGCTACCGGGGAAATTTGCTACGACCTGCCCTCGTCCTACATCCCGCACCGGGCTACCGGCCTCCTCCACCTGCCGCGCTTCTTGGCCAAGGCTCGCAAGCACCTGAAGGGCGAGCTCCCCACCTCCTATCAACGTAATTTCGGCAAGGGTTTCGACCGCTTCCTTTGCGCCCACCTTGGGGTCGACCCGCAAGCGGTGATCGCCTGCGTCCGCGAGGCCACCGATGAAGCCGACCTCGACGCCCGCCTCCTCCAAATTTTCCCTCCCGATCTTCGGGTCCATGTCTGGAACCGTGAACTGGTCCAAAAAGGCATGAGCGAGATGGGCCGCGATGTCATCGCCAACGTCCGACGGACGATGGGCGCCGAGCATCGCACCGACATTATCTCCTTCGCCGACATGATCGACTTCGACGAAGGCCGCCTCCCGTGACCACCCCCGACCCTCATCCAAATCGTCTCGTCCTCCGCGGGATGAGCACCCTGCTCGCTTGCCTGCAACACCACCCCAAGGCGCTGCGCGAGGTTGTGGCCACAGCGGCGTTCGCCCCCAACCTCACGCCCTACGACGAAACGTTCCGCGAACTCGGCGTGAAGACCCGCATCGTCGGTCCGATCGAACTCGCCCAGACCGCGGAAGGCGACTGCGCCGACGTGTGCGCCTTGACGATGCGACCGGACTTCGGCCTTGCCCGGGTCGGCGATTTCACCGACTGGCGTGAGTCGCGTGAGACCATCGTCATCGCGGACGGCGTGACCGACCCCGCCGACCTCGCCGCCATCGCCCGGGCGATGGCTTCCTTCGGACTCCATCGACTCCTCCTATCCTCCGGGACGGAGAAACTCTCCTTCCATCCCGAAGCATGGCATCTTGCCGGGGGAGCTATGGAAAAATTGAAGCTGATGCGCGCCGCGGCCCTAGGCGGCCTGCTCAAACTCGTGGAAGACCGTTGTTGCGTCGTCGCGCTGTCCCCGGACATCGGCCGCAAGATCGACCTCGCCAATCCCGTCCGGGTGCCCGCCCGGCATCTCGCTTTACTCATCCCGGGCGGTCGGCTCGACCCCGACCTCCAAGCCCGGACGGAACACTGCTTCCGTTTCCCCGGCCAACCTGCCTTAACCTTGCAGGAAATCGCCCCCCTGGCCATCGCTTGGCTCGCCTCGACGCCGAAGCCCCGGCCGGACGGCTTCCTGGCCCGCAAAAGGGCTCGCCACGCCAAGGACAAGGGTTCCAATCCGGCTTCCTGACCATGGACCCTTCGTCGCCCGAATCCGAGGAGAACGTCATCTCCCTTCAGAGCATCAGCCGTACCTTCATGTCCACCCTGCAACGCCAGCACGACATGCTCGCGTTCAGCTTGGCGGGGCTACGCACCTCGGACCCGCGGGCGTACGACTACTATTCCGCCGTGAGCCGCGTGATGCCCTCGCCGCAGAACCACCTCACGGCGGATCAAGTCAACGCCTACGCCCGCTCGTTGATGATGCGCACGACGATTAACGACCTCCTCGGCATCGCCGCCGAGTGCCTGCACCGTTGCCACCTCCTGTGCTTGCTCATCAAGGTACGGGGCCAGAACCGGACGCCGGATGAGGCCCTGGATCGCCAGATCGGCGACCAACACCACGCCTTCCTGGAGATGAACCTCCAGGATAAGTTCGAGGCACTGGAGAGCGGCTTTGGCATCATGTGCGACCTCGAAGACAGCATCTTCAGCCTCGCCGCAGCCCTGCGCGTGCTTTCGCGCGTCGGCGGGATGGTGACCAATGACGACCTCGCCCCAGATGGCCGCCTGACGCTGGAGTTCATGTCGATGAAGGACTATGAAGTGGACGCCGAGTCCGATGAAGCCGACGCCGGCGACCCGCCGGTGACCCCTCCGCCAGGCGTGACGCGACACCCGCTCCCAGGTGATGATGCCTTGCTGAAGAAGCCGACCCAGACCCTCTCCAAACTGGCCGAGACCACGCGCACCTTCCAGCCCGGCGAAATGCTCGATCTTTCCGAAGAGGAACTGCTCGGCCTCAACATCACCGTGGCGAAGTTCTTCGATGGTCTCTTTCGTTCGGTCGACCATTACGGCCGCAGCCGGATCGGCGAAGGCAACTAAGCGGCCGGCGTCACCATGGATGCTCGCCCCGCCCCTGTCCGACGCATCTGGTGGTGGGTCTTCGGCGGCTTCCTCTTCCAGGCGATCCCCGCGGCGGTCCGCGACGAAGCCCTGCCCGTCGCCCTCAAGAACCTCGGGCAGGAAGATGCCGCCATCACCACTTGGGTCGCCTGGCTCGGCCTGCTCGTCGGCGTCAAGATTCTCTGGGCCCCGCTCGTCGGCTTCGCGACGCGCCCGCCACGCATTATCCTCGGCTGTCAGGTGGCGATCGTCGCCCTTTTGCTGGGCTTGCAATTTTCCCTTGGCTTGGGCGCGAGCTCCTGGGCTTTCGGGGCCCTCTGCATGATATCCATTTTCTCGGCCTGTCATGACTTCGCCCTCGACGGTTACTTCGTGGCCTCCCTCGAGGAGAAACCTCGGGCGGCTTACTCTGGCTTGCTAACCTTTGCTTCCAAAGTTGGTCAGGTCCTCGCTGGCCCTGGCCTGATTTGGCTGGCGGGGCGACTCCACCATGCAAGTGGGGCCACCTGGAGTTCGGCCTGGCAACAGGCACTCAGCGCCGCCGTCGGCCTCGCCGCGACCTGCTTCCTGCTCGATGCCATGGCACTACGCCGGGAACCGCCCCAATCCCCCCCTCCGCGGTCGCCGCTCGGCCAAGTGATCCGCGACCTAACCAGCGACGCCCGCTTCCTGCCGTTACTCGCCCTGCTCGTCTTCTACCGCGCCAGTGAAATTCACCTAACGCGCATCTTGCCGTTATTCTCCATGGCCACGCCGGAGCAAGGCGGTCTGGGCTTCGATAATGAATCCTTCGCCTTGCTGCGAGTGACTACCGCCGTAGGTGGCTTAGCCCTCGGTGGGCTGATCGGCTCCCGCGTGGTCGCCGCCCTTGGCGTGGGGCGGGCCTTGTTGCCGCTGGGATTCCTGATGCATCTCCCCTTGGTGGGTATCCTCTGGCTGGCCAACCACCCTGGCGCCGCTCGTGCCACCATCGCCGGGCTTTATTTCGCCGAATACGTCGCTTACGGGGCCGGGGTGTGTGCCCTGATCCTCGCCATGATGAAACTGGCTGCCGGAAAGCACGCCGCCATCCGGTACGCCGCCCTTTCCACGCTGGCGCTCGTGGCGAACTACTTGCCCGGATTCTGGGCCGGGAAGCTGGCGGCCTTCCTCGGCTACGCCCACTACTTCGCCTTCGCCCTGCTGCTCGCCATCCCGGGCGTCATCGTGACGCTCTGGGCTCGTTCGTACTTTCAGGACGAAGTTTGATCAGCCTTTCGGCTGCACGATCAGCTGCTGCGCACGTTGGGGGTCGAGGTAGCGCCGGGCAAAGGCCTGGACGGCCGCTTCATCCGTCAGGTTCATGCGGCGTTCCCACTCCGCATCGAAATTCGCCCCGAGGCCGGCGACTTCACGAATCAAGGCTCCCTGCATCCGCGCCCCGGCGGACTGACGTCCTTGCCGGCGGGCCACCCGCATCCGGCGCTTCGCGGCGTCAATCTCATCCTTTTCAAAGGCCCCGCGACGCAACCGGTCCAGCTCCGCCTGCATCTCGCCCACGACGGCTTCAGCCATAGCCGGGGCGGTGCCAGCGTAGAGGTAGAACATGCCTTGATCGACGACCTCGACGCGGGTGGCCCCGACGAAATACGCCATGCCCTTCTCTTCGCGCACCCGGCGGAACAGCCCGCTGGCCATCCCGGAAAGAAGCTCCTCGGTGATGCTCGCCGCCACGACCTCATCCGGGCCGAAGCCGCAATGGGGGAAGGCGATGGCGACCACCGCCTGCTCGCCTTGCGCTTGCTCGACCATGGACTTGGCCGGGGCCGGCACATGCAGAGGGATGGTCCGGGGCGTGAACGCTCGCTTGGGCAAGGAACCGAAGCGGGTCTGGACGAATTCGAGGGCCTGGCGACGATCAAAGGCACCACTGATGCCGACGACCAAGTTGCTGGCCACCACCAGTTCCTCGTGCGCCTTTCCAAGGTCCGCCGCATGGATGCGCGCCAAGGTCTCGGGTGTCCCGATCGGATCGACCCCCAGGGGGTGTTCGCCAAAATACTGCCGCAGCAAGCGTAGGCGGGCTTTCTCGACGATATCATCCTCGGCATCCTTACAGGCGGTGATGACGGCGGCACGCTCGAGCTCCACGGTCGCGGGGAGGAATTTCGGGCCGAGGATACCGTCCGCGACCAGTTCAGCTAAGGGGAGGAAATCAGAGCTCAGGGCCTCGCCCCAAAGCCCGCAGGAAATCTGGGAGCCGACGTCGGTGAAAGTCGCACCCATGGCGTCGACCGCCTCGGCAACATCCTCCTTGGAACGCTTGATGGTATCGCACGTCAGCAGCGTCGAGAAGAGGCCGGTCGTGCCGCGGGTTTCGGGCTGCTCGTACGCGGTGCCCCCGGCAAGGAAGACCCCGATGCCCGCCTTGGGAATCGAATCGTCGGACTGCAGGACGACCCGGACGCCATTGTCGAGGACGAGGACCTCGAAGGCGTCGGGAACCGTCGGTCCACGATGGGTGACCCCCGTCGAGACGGCGACCTGCGTTCCCCGCAGGGTGCCAAAGGTAACCGCCTCCGGGCGGAGCCAGCGTTGCGCTTCCTTCGCCAAATCGTTCGCCGTGAGGCGAGCCAAAGCCTCGACCCCGCGGCGTGGCCAGTGAAAGTCATTCCCCATGCAGGCGGCATAGGCGGAGCGACCGACCAAGCCATGAATGGTCTTCTGCCCGTTCACCATGGAAACCACCGCTTGGCGGCGAACCTTTTCAAACTCAGCCGAGCTCACCCCACGCTGCAGCAGGCTGTCGACGACTTCGCGCAGGGCCCGTTCGACGGCCGCGCTCTCGGCATCAGCATCGCCCGCCCAACCAAACCAAGCCAAGCCGAGCTCACGGATCCCGAAGGCGGAGGCGTCGATTGAGTGGATAAGTTTACGTTTTTCCCGCAGTTCATCCCAGAGCAGGGAGCTGTTCCCCGAGCCAAGCACGCCTAGGAAAAGATCCATCGCGAGCCGCCCTGGGTCGAAGAGACCGGGGACGGACCAGCAGGCCACGCCTTTGGTGGTACTGACATCGCGGACGAGGTCGGCCCGTCGCAAGCCAGCCTGCGGCAACTCCACCGCCGGCTCAACCGCGAGAAGCGGCCGACGTTCGAAACGACCGAACCAGCGCTCGGCCGAGGCAAAGGCTTCCTCAGGTTCCATTGAGCCGCCCAAGGCCAGCACGACATTGGAAGGCACGTACCGACCCGCGTGGTAAGCGCGTAAGTCGTCCGGCCGGAGGCGGACGAAAAGTTCCCGGTGGCCGATGACCGGATGCCGGAGTGGTTGCGCCCGGATGGCCTCGGCGAGGACCGCTTCCGCGAGCACTGAGTCGTGCTCATCATCGCGCATCGCGATCTCCCGAAGAATGACCTCGCGCTCCATCTTGGCGTCGGCATCCGTAATCAAAGGGTCGAAGACCATGTCGGAAACGGCCTCCATGGCGGTCTCGAAGCCTTCCTGGGGCGCATCCACGTGGTAGACCGTGCGGTCGAAGGTCGTGTAGGCATTCGCATAACCGCCCGACCGATGCACGGCCTCGGTCAGTTCCCGATTGCTGAAACGACCCGTCCCCTTGAAGACCATGTGCTCGAGGTAATGGGAGATCCCCGAGCCCTCCCAGCGCCCCTCCTGAACGCTCCCCGTGCGGACCCAAGCTTGGACCGAACAGAGGCCGATGCCTGGCCGATGAGCGTAAAGGACCTCCAAGCCGTTTGGGAGCACGCGGCGTTCCGGCAAGGGGCCGGCGATCTGCGCGAAACTCAAGCCTTCAAGGTACGACATGGCTGCTTGTATGCACTCCCCCCGGCGGGGCGCAAGCGCACCTTGCCCCAGGGGCTTCCGCCAAGGCGGCTGCCCGGGCCGACCCGACCCGAATCGGGGTTGAAAAACACCCCCACCCCTGTATCCCCGAACCTTCCGCCATGTATATCCCGCCTGAAATCCGCGCCCACCTGGAGGAAGTCGAACGTCGTGCCGGCCACCTCTGGAAGTTCTTGGACGTCCCGGGCAAACAGGTGGCCATCGCCCGGCTCGAGGAGCAGATGGGGGCGGCGACTTTCTGGGACAGCCAGAAGGCGGCGCAGAAGGTCATCTCGGAGTGTAACGGGTACAAGACGACGGTGGCCCCGCAAGTCGCCTTCCGGCGCAAAATCGAAGATGCGAAGACTTTGGCCGAACTCATCGCCGAATCCCCCGATGGCTCCGCCGATGCCGAGCTTGAGGAGCTCCGGCAACTGGGCGAGGCCTTGCTCGCCGAGGTCGCCGACATCGAGATCGCGGCCTTCCTTTCGGGTACGCACGACAAATCCAATGCCATCGTGACCGTCAAGGCCGGCGCCGGCGGGACGGAATCCAACGATTGGGCCGATATGCTTTTCCGGATGTACACGCGCTGGGCCGAGCGCCGCGGCTTCAAGGTCGAGATCGAAGACGTCGCCGAAGGCGAAGGCGCAGGCATCAGCTTGGCGACGTTCCGCCTCGAAGGGCCCAATGCCTACGGCTACGTGAAAGCCGAGCGCGGCGTCCACCGCTTGGTCCGCATCTCCCCCTTTGACGCCAACGCCCGTCGCCACACGTCCTTCTGCTCGGTCGACGTGGTGGCGGAAATCGACGACGACATCGACATCGAGATCAACGAGGCGGACCTGCGCGTCGACGTCTACCGTTCCAGCGGCAAGGGCGGCCAACACGTCAATAAGACCGAATCCGCTGTCCGCCTAACGCACATCCCGACCGGCCTCGTGGTGGCTTGCCAACGCGAACGCTCGCAGGTCAAGAACCGTGCCCTCGCGATGAAGATCCTCCGGGCACGCATCTACGAGAAGACCTTGGACGACAAGCGCGCCGAGATGGAGAAATACTACGGCGAGAAGGGCGATATCGGCTGGGGCAACCAGATCCGTTCCTACGTCTTCCAGCCCTACCAGATGGTGAAGGACCTCCGCACCGGCGTCGAAACCGGCAACATCCAGGCGGTGATGGACGGCGACATCGACGCCTTCATCAACGGCTGGCTGCGGGCCGGCGGCCCGCGGACCCGCAATAAGGACATCAAAATCGAGGACTGACCTCGCCCCCATGCCTTCCCGGGAAACCCTTCGCCAGAAGTTGCTGGATCCGCCCCTCTTCGCGGAGAAAATCTGGAAGCTCTCCCCGGAGCCCTGGCCGATCACCGCAGCGCAACTCCGCGAGCTCAAACTCATCGGCGCCGCCTGCCTGAGCTACCAGCGCGCCCTGGAGCGTCTCTACACCCGTTCCGTCGCCGACAAGAAAATCCTGCGCAACCGCGAGATCCATGCGAAATGGGTCGCGGAGTACCTTGATCGACATAAGCCCAAGGGCCTGATCGAGCATGGTCGCCACCGCGCGGTCAAAGGCCAGCACCCCATGGTGCTTCGCCCGGACCTCCTCATCACCGAGCAGGGGTTCACGATGACCGAACTCGACAGCGTCCCGGGCGGCGTCGGCCTTACCGCCTACCTCAACGAGGTCTACGCCGAAGACTTTCCGGAGGTCATCGGCGGCTTGGCCATGCCCGCCCGCTTCCAGGCCATGCTCAGCCGACTCACCCCGGCTGAACGGTTCCCGACGATCGCGATCGCGGTGAGCGACGAAGCGGCCACCTACCGACCCGAGTTCGAATGGCTGGCGGAGAAACTGCGCGGCCTGGGCCACGACGTCCACGTCGTCGACCCCTCGCAGATCATGAAGATGGGCGAGGAGTCCTTCATCCCGCTGCACGGCGCTCCGACCCGGATCCACGTTCTCTACCGATTCTTCGAGTTATTCGACCTCGCCAACGTCAAGAGCGCCGACGGCATTTTCGCCGCCGTCGAGGCGGGCAAACTCATGCTGACGCCGCCAATGAAAGCTTTCCAAGAGGAAAAGCTCGGGCTCGCCCTGCTCCACCACCCGCAACTCAGCGAGTTCTGGAAGGAAAACTTACCGGAAGATCACCGCGAGGAGCTGATGCGGATCGTCCCGAAGACGTGGATCATGGAACCGGCCGAACTCCCGCCGACCGCCGTGCTCCATGCCCCTTCCGTCAGTGGTCAGCCCATCCGCGATTGGCATGAACTGGCCGAGGCCAGCCAGCGCGAACGCAACCTAATCATTAAAGCCAGTGGTTTCCATGAGACCGCCTGGGGCGCCCGGAGCGTGACGTTGGGGAGCGATGTTTCGCGTGACGAGTGGCTCGAGGCTATCGAGCATGCCTTGGATCCGGAGAACGACACCTTCCACGTCATGCAGGAATACCATAAGCCCTCCCGGCTTTCCCACCCGGTCTACGCCGACGACGGGAGTATCGTGGCGGCCGATGGGCGGGTGCGGCTCTGCCCTTACTATTTCGTGGATGGCGATATCGTCGAGCTTACGGGCATTCTTTCGACGTTCTGCCCGGCGGATAAGAAGATCATCCACGGGATGCGGGATGCGGCGCTCCTACCCTGCCGGCTAGTCCCCTGAGCCTTCTCGCCCTTGCCTCGGGCTGGTTTCGGCCCCAGAGTTTCGCCATGCGACTGCTCTCCCTTGTCTTGCTGGTACTCGGTACCCTGGTCACCGACCTGGCCGGCGCCGTGCGCACGCAGGTCGACTTGGTCAACCTGACGCCCGAAGTGAAACCCGGGGCCAAAGCCCTGATCGCCGCCCGTTTCCGCTGCGACGATCACTTTCACATCTACTGGAAGAACCCCGGCGACGCCGGCCAGTCTCCCACGATCGCATGGCGGGAGACGGCCGGCACCAAGGCGGGGCCCTTCCTTTATCCTGGCCCCATCCTGCTCGACCAGAGCGGCATCTATAACTTCGTGCACGAGCACGAGACCCTCTTCCTCCTCGAACTGGAGATTCCGGCCAGCGCCCAAGGCGCGCTTAACCTCAAAGCACACATCGAGTGGCTGGAATGCGACGACAAGGGCTGCTACCCGTTCGAGAAGGATGTCAGCCTCACCCTCAAGGTCGGTGCCGGCAACGCGGCTTACCGTTACGACCCCAAACTTTACCCTGACCTTCGTCCTCACGTACCCGCAACGTTCCGCGTCGAAGGGGAGCAACTCGTCGTCACCCCGGAAAAAGGCGCCCAAGTCGCGCTCGCCCAGCGCTGGTTCCCCGAGCGCAACTTCATCAGCCCGGGCGGCGTCTTCACCCAGAAGCCCGCCCCTGACTCCCTTCGCTTCGACCTCAAGGAGGCTTCCGAAAAATTGACGGACGGGCCCGTGAGTTTCGTCGGCCCCGATGGCGCGGGCGGCTTCGTTCGGCTCAGCGCGACGAGCGGCACCGGCCCTGCCATCACACCGAGCACCCCGGCCCCGAGCCCGGCCCACCCGACCGGTTCCCTGGATTGGCAGCCTTGGTCGCCCGAGGCCCAAGCCAAGGCCTTGGCCGCAGGCCAAACCGTCTACATCGACTTCACCGCCCGCTGGTGCGCCAGCTGCCAAGTCAATAAGCGCGTCTACACCCAGACCGCGGTCAGCGAGGCCATCGCCCGCAACCAAGTGGTACTCTTCAAGGCGGACTGGACCCGCAAGGATGAGGTCATCACGGCGGAACTCAAAAAATACGGGCGCGAAGGCGTGCCCTTGAATGTCTTCCTTCGCAACGGCACCCCGCCGGCCGTCCTCTCCGAATTCCTGACTGGCGACGAGGTCGTGCTCGCCCTTGACGAGGTGCGCGCCGGTCGGGCTTATCAGGCGGCCTCCACCCAACATGCTTACGGCATCTGGTTGTTACTGGCCTTCGGCGGCGGGGCTCTGCTCAACCTCATGCCCTGCGTCTTCCCGATGATCGGCCTCAAGGTCCTAGGGTTCGCCAAGGAAGCTGGCTCTGACCGGGCCACGGTAATTCGCCATGGTTTGCTTTATTCGGTCGGGGTAGTCCTCAGCTTCCTCGCTTTGGCGGGCATAATTCTCGGGCTCAAAGCCGGTGGCGGCTCCGTCGGTTGGGGCTTCCAGATGCAGTCCCCTGGCTTCGTGCTGGGCACTTGCGTGCTTATGGTCACGCTTGGGCTTAGCCTGACTGGGGTGTTCGAAATCGGGACGGGGTTGGCGGGCAGTGCGGCCGCCGCTGAAGGCAAGAGTGGCTCATTCGGCGCCTTCCTGTCCGGCGTGCTCGCCACCGCTGTCGCCACGCCGTGCACGGCACCCGGCCTCGGCGCCGCCCTTGGTTTCGCCTTGGACAAACAACGCTCCACCCCCGAGACCCTGCTCTTCTTTACGGTGATCGGGGTCGGCATGGCTTTGCCCTACTTGCTGCTCTCCCTTTTCCCGCGTCTCGCCGCCCTGCTGCCCCGGCCCGGCGAATGGATGGAGACGCTCAAGCAAGCGATGTCCTTCCCGCTCTTCGCCTACGCGCTCTACCTGCTCTGGGTCCTCGCCGCCTTGGTCGAGGACGCGACGTGGATGCGCGACGCTTCGCTCGGGCTAGCCGTTATCGCCTGCGCTTGCTGGGTCTGGGGTCGCTGGGGTGCCCCGCACCGCTCCGACCGGGAGCGCCTCGGGGGTAAGGTCGTCGCCGCCGGGCTGTACCTGGGCACACTGGCCTACCTCTACGGCAACTTAAGTTGAGCGAACCACTCGAACAAAGAGAAGGCCCGCCGATCGGCGGGCCTTTATCGCGCTGAACGCAGAACTTAGAGCGCCGTCACCGGACCTGGTGCCGGACCGGAGACCGGTGCCTTGGCCGGAGCGGCCGGGGCGCGGGAGTTGCCATTGCTGGGCGCGACCACGGCGGCCGGGGCGGTAAGGGCCGCGCCGGAATAATTGGCGTCGACGATGATCGCCTTGCGATCCTTGGCGCCGGACTGACGACCCGCGGCCGACTTGTCGGCTTGCTGTTCGCCGAGACCAAGGACTTCGGTATTCGCCTGATTGCAACCAAGTTTCACGAGGTAGTCGCGGGCGGACTGGGCCCGTTTGTCGGACAGGCCGAGGTTATACTCCTCGGTGCCGAACTGGTCGGTATAACCCACGACGAGAATCTTGGTGGCCTTCGCCTTACCGGCGGCGGCGTCAAGTTTCGCGCGCTCGGTGGCGTTGACCGTGTATTGATCAAAGTCGAAATTCACGGTGGCGATGATCGCTTCAGGCGGGATCGTGCCATTGCGCGCCCAAGCGGCGGCATTGTCAAAGGCGCTGGTCGGACGGAAATCAAGGACCCCGGTATTGGTACCGCCAGTCGTGGACCCGCTATTGAAATCGGAAGGCAAACGGGACGGACCGCAGCCGACGAGGAAAGCCGCGGCCAGCAAAGGAAGGGAGAAGCGCTTCATGGGTGTCCGCTCATAAAAGGAGGGGGAAAAGGGGTCGGCAAGCCTTGACTGGGCTAGTATCGACGGATGGCAGGGTCGACCTGGAGTGACCACGCGTCGATGCCCCCTTGGACATTGGAGACCTGGGCATACCCCTTGGCCCGGAGGAACTGGGTGACCCGGAGGCTGCGACCGCCATGGTGGCAATGAATCAGGACAGGCAGGTCGCGGGGGATTTCCGCCAAGCGCTCGGGCACGGTAGCCATCGGGATGAGCCGCGCGCCCGGAATCTGGCAAACGGCGAACTCGCTGGGTTCGCGCACATCGATCAACAGGGGCGGCTGAGCGGCGTGCAACTGACGGTGGGCTTCCTGGACGGAAACTTCGAGCGGGTGGTCGGTCATAAGCGAGGGGAGCAAGGGTGCGCAGGCGGAGTCATAACGTTCCACCGTCAAATCGCGGATTCTCGCGGAAGGACCGCAGACGGGACAGGCCGGATCCGCCACGAGCCGAAGACGCCGCGAGGTGCCGGCGTCCATATCGACGAGCTGGAGCCGGGATTCGCGCAGTTGCCCCAAAAGGACGGAGAGGGCGGCGGAAGCCATCCAGGACCCGATCACGCCGCAGGTGGCACCCAAGACCCCGCCTTCGGCACAGGTTGGCACTGAGCCCGCCGCCGGAATCTCCGGGTAGATGCACCGGTAACAGCCGGCCCCGGGCAGGAAGACCCCCACCTGCCCTTCGGCCCGCAGGACGCTGCCGTGCACCAGGGGCTTGCGGCCGAGAACGCAGGCATCCGCCGCCAAGAAGCGCGTGGCGAAATTGTCCGTGCCGTCGACGAGGAGGTCGTAGCGTGCGACCAGCTCGGCGGCATTCTCAGCCGTGAACCCTTCGGGGTGCAGGGACACTTGCAGGCCAGGATTGATCTCCAGCAGAGCCTCGGCCGCGGAGATGGTCTTCGGGAGTCCCAAGGTATCGAAGCCATGCAAAATCTGCCGGTGGAGGTTTGAGACCTCCACCTTGTCCGGGTCGGCGATACCGAGGAAGCCGACGCCGGCCGCGGCGAGGTAAAGGGCGGCCGGCGAGCCGAGGCCGCCGGCCCCGAGCACGAGCACTTTGGCCGAGCGGAGTTTGAGCTGCCCCGCTTCCCCAAACCCCGGCAAACGGGTTTGCCGGGCGTAGAGCGCGCGTTCGTGCTCGGTAAGGTGGTTCTCCCCGGACATGCCGCAGTGGAAACCGACCCGGTCACGGTGTCAAACCCCACCCCGGGCGGGGTTCGGATTGAAATCGGCCCGCGACCCTTCCACCTTACGCCGTGGCCATGGTCTACCTCGGCATCGATTATGGCGCCAAACGCGTCGGGCTAAGCCATGCCGATGACCTCGGGTTCGCCTTCCCGCTCCCGGCGGCGATCGCCCCAGAGGCGGAGGAACGCTTCGCCCAGATCGGCAAGGAAATCGCCCGCCTGCGCGTCAGCCAACTCGTGCTGGGCTATCCGCTCTCCGTCGAAGGCGAGCGGACGAAGCGGTGCGACGACGTCGATGCCTTCGCCGCCGAATTACAGCGGCGCTTCGGCCTGCCGATCGAGAAGTTCGACGAAGCGCTGAGCAGCCAGGCGGCCGACGACCTCACGGCCCACCGCAAGCCGCGCTCGGCCCAGGAGCGCCGCGACCAAGCCCGGTCGGGGGAGCGGGACTCCCGCGCCGCCGCGGTCTTGCTCCAGGATTTCCTCAACAGCCGCGGCATCGGGGCCACCTGAGATGGGCAAGCCACTTAAGTCCATCCTCAAGCCGGAACGCTTCCTGGCTACCCTCGCCTACGATGGTACCGACTACCATGGGTGGCAGGTCAATCCCGGTCAGCGCACGGTGGAGAGCGTCATCGAAGCCCGGCTCTCGCGGATTTTCCGCCGCCCGATCGATGTCCATGGAAGCGGCCGCACCGACGCCGGCGTCCACAGCGTCGGCCAGCGTTTTCACTTTGACGCTTTTTGGCCGCACCCGGCCAAGCACTTGATCTCGGCGATCAACTCTTGCGACCAGGAAGGCCTGCTCGTCACGGACCTGCGCCGCGTGCCGGGGGACTTCCATTGTCGCCATTGGGCCAAGGGCAAACGTTACCGCTACGAAATCTGCCACGGCTGGCCGCCTCCGTGGGAGGCTCGCTACTGCTACGGGACGGGTAAGCGCCAGCTCGACCCGCGGCGCATGCGGCAAGCCGCCAAGTTACTCCTCGGCACCCATGACTTCCGCGCGTTCAGCGGCACCCATGCCCAAGGCATGGAATCCGAGAACCCCGTCAAGGACCTGCGTCGACTCGACATCGCCGTCCACGGGGAGCGGATCACCATCACGACCGAGTCCAACGGTTACCTTTACAAGATGGTGCGACGATTGGTCGGTGGCCTGATGCGCGTCGGCGAAGGCAAGATCCCACCCGAACGGCTCGCCACCTACCGGGATGAAGGCGTCATCACCGCCGAAATCCCCACGGCCCCGGCCCGCGGTTTGTTCATGGAGAAGGTCTTCTACGACCCGACCGACCTGCGGGTGCGCTCGTGACCTTAAGCCGGCATTAAGGCGTGCCAAATATAGTTCAGGTTTAGTCGTAACTCGCTTGGGTCGGCGGGTTTTAAAAGGTATCAAACCTCCATGAGTCGCCCTACCCTCGCCTCCTGCCTTCCCTTGCTATCAGCCCTGGTCCTCCCCGCCGCCGAAAGCGTGACGGCCAAGCCTGCCACGGCCGGGAGCCCGGATGTGGCGGCGCTTTTCGATAAGCGCGCCTTGGTCAAGCCGATCACGGAAATCGAAGGCATCCTGACCGATGGCTCCAAGTCCACCGTTTACAAGATCGTGGTACGCTCGCTGCCGCCCGACCATGAGATGGGCCCGTGGGCGCCCGCGACGCTCAAGGACAAGGGCGGCTTCTGGGAAGACACCGTCGACAAGAAGCTGTACCGGGTGGATGCCGACTACCTGAAGATGCTGAATAAGCGCGGGTGGAACATGTTCGAGGCAGATGGCACAGTGCACCGCACCAAGGACCGCACCGAGTTCGATAAGGTCGCGAGCCAGGAACTCGGCGGCTGGACCTTCGAGCAAGCCAAGGAAAGTGGCGTGGTCAATTCGGTCATCGAACTTAAGCCGCTCGAGCAAATCGTCACCATCTTCCTGCCCAAGAACCCCAAGGCCACGGCGAAGGTCACCCCGCTGCGCCAAGCCAAATTCTCGCCGCGCTCCGGCCTCGGCCTCAGCATCAACGGCATCCGTTTCTTCCCGCCAGAACCCGTCGACCGCATTACCGCGTTCCACAACATCGCCCCGCTCGACCCGCAGGGCGGTCACACCGGCTTTGGCCACGAGTACCATTACCACCGGGCTCCTTCCGTGATGAATGACGATAAGTCCGGGAAGATCGTCGGCTTCGCCCTTGACGGTTTCGCCGTCCGCGGCCCGACCGAGACCGATGGGAGCAAGCCTAAGAATCTCGATACCATCAGCGGCCATGAGCACGATGGCCTGCCTTACCATTACCACGTCAGCGATAAGTGGCCCTACATCGTGGGTGGCTTCAAAGGCCCCCTCGGGACGGCCGGCCTGGGCGACCTGAACACCTGCGACGCCACCCAAACTTCGGGCGGCGGCGGTGGCGAAGGCAAGGGCGGCAAGTCCGGCGGCGGCAAGTCCGGTGGCGGTAAGAAAGGACCTCCCGGCGGCGGCGGTCCCCCCAGCGGAAAATAAGCCATGACCATGCATCGACCCCTGTTCATGGCCTGCCTGCTGTTGCTCGGTGCCGGCAAGTCTTGGGCCGAAAAGGCGACGACCCCGCCGAATATCCTGGTGCTGGTGGCCGATGACCTCGGCTGGAATGGGGTCAGTTACCACAACAGCAAAATGACCACGCCCAACCTGGCCAAGCTGGCCAAGGAAGGGGTGCAGTTGGAGCGCTTCTACGGCTACCCGGTCTGCAGCCCGGCACGTTCCGCCCTGCTTACCGGGATGATGCCGCGGCGCTTCGGCGTGGTGGATGTCGTCGGGCCAGGCCAGCAGGGCATCCCCAAGGGTACGCCCACCCTGGCGTCGACCCTGCAGAAGGCCGGCTATCAGACGTCGCTGATCGGCAAGTGGCACCTTGGGAGCAACCCGGGTCCGTTAGGCTACGGGTTCGACCACTTCTACGGCTTCATGGGCCCAGAAGTTGATTACTTCAAGCACCTCGACCAACGCGGCAAGCCCGACTGGTGGCGGGACAGCAAAGCCATCGAAGAAGAAGGCTACACGACCACCCTGTTCGCCGACGACGCCATCAAGCAGCTGCGCAAACGCGACCCCCGCAAGCCCTTCTTCCTTGAGGTGGCCTTCAACGCCCCGCACACGACCTTGGCGGCACCCAAGGATCTGCTCGACAAGCATAAGAGCGATGGCCTCTACGGTGCCGTTGTCGATGGCCTCGACCAAGGCATCGGGCGCATCCTCACGGCCCTAGACGAGCTTGGCCTGCGCGAGAACACGCTGGTCATCTTCTTCTCCGATAACGGGGCGTCTAGGCGGGTCAGCTCCAACGCCCCGCTCAACAGCGGGAAGGACACCGTCTACGAAGGCGGCATCCGGACCCCGGCGATCGTGCGGTGGCCAGGCAAGACCTCGGCCGGGGCGGTGAGCCAACACCCGGTCGCCGTGAACGACCTCTTTCCCAGCATCCTTGCGGCGGTCGGCCTGGCGTCCCCGTCGGAACTGAAACTGGACGGGAGCAACCAGTGGCCCGCCATGGCGACCGGTAAAACCTTGCCCCGCGCCGCCTTCCTCATCGCCTCGCACGACATCGCCTGCCTCGATGGCGACTGGAAAATCATCGAGACCGGCGACGGTAAGCGCGCGCTTTACAACCTCGCCAAGGATATCGGCGAGGAGAAGGACGTCGCGGCCGACCAACCCGAAGTGATGAAGAGCCTCGGCGCCAAACTGGATGACCTGAAGAAAGGCCTGCCTGCCGCCGCCGAACGTCGCGGGGGCGGCCCCGGCCCCGGCGGGGGTGGTGGCGTCGGCAAAGGTCCGCCCGGCAAGGGCAAGGGCGGCGCGAAATGAAGCCTTAATCTTCCTTTAAGCCTCCCTTTGTTAGAATCTTTTCCGATGAAACCCCGACTTTGTCTTCTCGCCCTTGCGGCCAGCGTGCTCTGCGCCGCCACCCCCGAAGAGCCTAAAAGCAAAGGTAAGCAAGGAGGCCAGGGGGGCGAAGCACCGAAGGTATCCGTCGATCTCGTCGCCGCCGCCAAGCCAGCCAGCCCCCCGACCTCGACTTTCACGTTGACCAGCCCCGTCGTGAAAGACGGCGCCGAGCTTCCGACGGAGTACACAGGCGACGGTGCCAGCGCCAGCCCTCCCTTGGTCTGGTCGAACTTACCCAAGGGCACGGTCTCGCTCGCGCTCGTCATGCATCACCTCGACCCCGAAGGTAAGACCAAGATTTATTGGCTGATGTATGACATCGACCCACAGACCAACCGTGTGGCGAAAAACGCGACGGACTTCGGCAAGATGGGCCTGAGCACCGTGCATAACCGCGTCGAGTATGCCGCACCCCATTCCAAGGGGCCCGGCCTCAAGAAATACGTGCTCACGCTCTTCGCGCTCTCCGCCAAGCCGAACCTACCCGACGCCACCCCGCCGGTCGCGATCGAGACCTTGCTGCCCGCGATGAAGGGCAAAATCCTCGGCGCGGCCGACCTGAACGTCACCTACACCCGCCCGGCCGGCGCCGCCGACGAAGCCGCGAAGCGACCAACGCGCAAAGGTCCGCTCCCGGAGCCCAGCGGCAAGGGCGAATAACCCTGCTTGCGAATTGCCTGCCGGTCCCGGGCGGGCTAGACCCCTCCCGTGCGCTTTGTCCGTTCCACCCTCCTTTGGTTGGCCTGCCTCCTCGGCCCGGCATTGCTCGCCCACCCCGAGTGGAAAGAAGCCTACTGCGTCGGCGTCATCGACGATGACCCGCGGAGCCCAGGCGGAGATTACCGCGTCGACCTGACGATCAAGTTCGACGTGCCCTCCTACCTGGTCGGCAAGACCCCGAAGGCGGCCACGATCCCCGAACTTGATTTTCTGATGCACGCGCCCGGCCGACTGGCCGCCGCCGCGGAACCCGCCCCGCTTCAGTTCGCCCGCAGCCTTCGCCTCTTCGCCGATGGCACGGAAATCCCGCTGGAGATTGTGGCATTTCCCGCCGCAGCCGAGATTCACGCGCAATCCGAAAAACAAGGCGAAGCCGATCGTTACCCGGTCCTGCTGAACGCGAAGTTCCGCGCGCGCCTCCCGCGGGATACCAGTAAGGTCGAGATCATGTTCCCCGCCACCCTGGGCACCGTCTTCACCAACCTGCGGCGCGGGATGGACTCCCAGGTCATCATGACCGTCCCCGCCGGCGAGCGCGGCGAGTTCATCATCGGGGAGTTCCACCAGACGCTCGGGGGTTTCCTGCTCGACGGCCTCGGCCATGTCTTTCCCGCCGGCTGGGATCATGCCCTGTTCATGGTGGCGATGATGCTCTCGGCCGCCTCGCTCACGGCCGCGCTACAACGCTCCCTGATCTTCACCCTCGGACACGCCCTGACCCTGACGTTGGTCGCCACCGGGAAGCTGCCGCCCGTCGGCGTCTGGATCGAACCACTCATCGCCGCCACGATCGCCTACGGTGGGTTCCTAGCCTACCGTCAGAGCACCGCCAAGACCACCTTGCTCCTCGTGCCCCTGTTCTTCGGATTCATCCACGGACTCGGTTTCGCCGCGGCCGCCGCCGCCCGATTGGACGACCTCGCGGCGGCGGACCTCGTCAAGTTCCTGCTCGGCTTCAACCTAGGGGTCGAGGCCGCGCAAGCGGGACTTATCGTGGTGACGGCTGGTCTCTTGTTCGTACTGACCAAGCTCGGCGGGCGCACGGAATCCCTCCGCCGCCAAGGGGGGATGGGGATAGCCTTCGCCGGCCTCGCGATCTTGTTGTTTCGCTTGGCGGAACTGCTGAGCGTCCGAGCCTAGTTGGTGACGCGTCCGACTGGTCGCTTACCGGCATCCAGCGCCACCCGCTCCTTCGCAGCCAACTCCTTCAATCGTGCCACGACGTCCGGGTGGGTGGCCTGGACGTCCGTGCGCTCGCCCGGGTCAGACTCCAGGTCATACAGGGCGAAATCGGTCTGCTTCAACTGCGTCTTCATCGGCTCACCCTCATGCTCGGCCGGCTTCATGTCGTCATAGCTTCGGTAGCCATGCGGCAAATGGAGTTTCCAGCGACCTTGGCGAATCGCCTCGAGGCGGTCACCGTAGTAATAAGTAAAGACCTCGCGCGCGGTCCCCCGCTCGCCTTGCAGCAAGGGCAAGAAAGATTGGCCATCGATGGCCTTGACCGGACCCGTGACCTCGCAAGCGGCGATCAGGGTGGGCAGGATGTCGATGTTCGCCGCGAGCGCGGGCGTCGAGATACCGCGCTTAATCATGTTGGGCCAGCGAACAATGAAGGGGACCCGCACCCCGCCCTCCCAAGTCGTCCCCTTGCCTTCGCGAAAGCCGCCCGTGACTCCCGCGTGACGACCGAAATTGAGCCAAGGGCCGTTATCACTGGTGAAGATAACGATGGTGTCGTTCTCCACCCCTTGAGTCTTCAGCGCCGACAATACGTAGCCCACCACATCATCGAGGTCGGCCAGCGTCTCGGCATAGGGGGTCGGCCCCTTGCCTTTGAAATCACGGGAAGCCCCCAAGGGGGTGTGGGGCATCGATGTGGCCAGGTAGAGGAAGAATGGTTTTCCGGCCCGGGCGTTATCCCGGATGAACTTCGTCGCCCGGAAGCCCTGCATGACGGTCAAGTTATCCATGTCCGCCCAATCGTCGATCGCCCCAAAGGGGATACCATCGACAATCCAGCGCAACTCCGGGTACATCTGCTTCCGAGATTGGTCGCCGACAAAATAACCGACCGGCCACATGTCATTGGAGTAGGGCACGATGAGCGACTCATCGAACCCGTGGGCTGGCGGCAGGAACTTCGGGTGATCGCCGAGGTGCCACTTGCCGACGATGCCAGTGCGATAGCCACCATTGCGGAGCAAAGTGGCGAGGCTTTGCTCGTCGGTGCTGAGGCCGACCTTGGACTTAGGCGGCAAAGCCGTGCCGCCGAGACCGAGCCGATTGGGGTAGCACCCCGTCAGCAGGGCGCAGCGGGAAGACGTGCAGACCGCCTGGGTCGCATAGAAGCTTTCGAACTTCACCCCTTCGCGGGCGAGTCGATCGATATGGGGGGTGCTATTCTGCTTGGAGCCGTAACAGCCGAGATCCCCCCAGCCCATGTCGTCAGCCATGATCAGCACGACGTTAGGCTGCACCCCAAAGAGAGGGAGGCATAGGAGTAGGCACAAGGTTGGGGTTAACCTCATCTCACTTAATTAGGGTCGGGAAACTAAGTTGCCAAGCACCAACTCCCCCCGCCCCACCTCGAGCCTAGATCGTCAGACCGAGTTCTTTGCAGACCGCCGGATGCTTGCGGGCCTTGGCCTTGAACTCCTCGACCGAGAAATCAGCCACAATGAAATCGCCATAGCGCAAACTCGGGCACTTCGACTGGCCGGTGATGGCAACCAGCTGCCGCATCTCATGCATGCTGGCCACCACGTCCCGGACATCGAGCTTCACGCCCTGGGCCTCAAAGAAAGCCAGGGCTTCAGCGCACCAGGGACAGCCTGGCTTGGTGTAGAAAATCGGCAAGGGCTGCGGCATACACCCACCAAAGCGTAAAAAAGACGGGAAGCAAGCCGAGCCGAGGCTGGCGCGTTGACAGCGTCGCAGCCTCTCGGCAGATAAACCACCCACCCCATGGAAACCATCCACGGCGCCCCCTCCTACGTCCTCCGCACCCCCGAGGTCGACCTTGCGGTCACCCAGACCGCCGGGCACCTCGCCCCGGTCCGCTTCCATCTCGGGACGCTGACCGCCGCCCCCTACTCGCTCTCCCCGTGGACCCCGACCCAGATCGATCAAGGCCTGCCCAACCTGCTGCTCTACCTGCGCGGTGACTTTCTCTGCCTGCCGTTTGGCGGACAGGAAAACGGCCCGCCCCACGGTGACGTTGCCAACGCCAACTGGTCCTTGGTCGAACAAACCTCGACCCAACTCACCCTGAGGCAAACCGGGGCGGACACGGGAGCCACGGTGACCAAGACCCTTTCCCTCATTCCCGGCCACCACGCAGTCTACGCCGAACACCGCATCGAGAACCTGGAAGGGGTTTGGAACTACGGTAATCATCCCGTGCTCGACCTTTCCGCCGTCCCCCCTGGCGCCGCCCGGATCGCCACCAGCGCCTTCCGGCTCGGCTCCGTCTACCCGGGCGAGTTTTCTAACCCCGCGAACGGCGAGTCCGGCGCGCTGCGCCCGAACGCCCGCTTCAGCGACCTCACGGCGGTGCCGACCAAATCCGGTAACGACACGGACCTGACCCGCTACCCCGCCCGGCCTGGTCATGACGACTTGATCATGCTGGTGAATAAGCCCGCCACCGCCGAACAACCGTTCGCCTGGACCGCCGTCACCTTCCCGGACTACGTCTGGTTCCAGCTCAAGGATGTCGCCGACTTCCCCGCGACGCTTTTCTGGTTATCCAACGGCGGGCGACCCGGACACCCTTGGGAAAAACGCCACCTCGGACGGCTCGGTCTCGAGGAAGTCTGCTCCCATTTCTGCGATGGCGTCGATCTTGCCCGACAAGACCGCCTCGCGAGCGACGGGATCCCGACCGGGCGCCGTTTCCACCGGGACCAGCCCGTCCGACTCGCCATCATCCAAGGGGCAGCCTTGGTCGGACAGAGTTTCGGCCAAGTCCGTGCCATCACCCCGGCCGGACCCGATACGATCCAGATTCTAGGCGAAAACGGGCAAACCCTAGAAGTCCCCCTTAATTGGGGCTTTTTGAAGTCCTGAGGCGTTTTTGACTCAATTCTTGTCCAACCCCCCCGGAGTGCCCTAAATCCACCCTCCCACCCCTTTCTCCTCCCACCCCATGTCCTCCCCCAAGATCGTCCAAGACTTGTCCACGAAGAAAAGCGGCGTCGCCCCGCTTGTCGCCAAGGAACTCGCGCGCACCGGCGGCCTGCTCCGCTTGGCTCCGTGCTGGGTCCCTCGCTCCTTCCTCCAGCCCGGCAAGCGTCTCAAGCTTCACCCCGATGACCTTTACGCCTTCGGCCTGAGCCGCGGCGGGATCGACGAACGCTGGTTCGCTTCCACGACCGAGGCTGCCAACGACAACCGCACGCCGGACGAAGGCCTCTCCTACGTCGTCATCGGCCACACGCGCTTCACGCTCAAGCAGGCCGTCCAGGAATGCGGCGCCGGGCTCATTGGTTCCAAAATCTGGAGCAAGTACCAGAAGTGGCCAGTCTACTCCAAGTTCTTCGATAACATGGGGCCGATTCCGCACCACATGCACCAGAACGCCAAGCAGGCCAAGCTGCTCGGCCTCGAAGGCAAGCCGGAGTCCTACTACTTCCCGCCGCAGCACAACAACGTTGGCAACAACTTCCCCTATACTTTCATGGGCTTCGAGCCCGGCACGACCAAGGCCCAAGTCCGCGAGTGCATCGCCAACTGGCACAAGGGCGACAACAAGATCCTCGCCCTCTCCAAGGCCTACAAGCTCGAGCCCGGCACCGGCTGGCTCATCGACCCTTGCATCCTGCATGCCCCCGGTTCGCTCTGCACCTATGAGCCGCAGTGGGGCTCCGACGTCTTCGGCATGTACCAGAACCTTGTCGAAGGCCGCGAAGTACCGTGGGCTCTCCTCGTCAAGGACATGCCGAAATCCAAGCACCAGGACGTCGACTTCATCGTGGACCAGCTCGACTGGGACAAGAACGTCGACCCGAACTTCAAGGATAACCACTACCTCGAGCCCGTCGTCTCCGTCCAGGGCCAGGGCTTCGTGGATAAGTGGATTGTCTACGGCAAGGTCGACAAGTTCCAGTACTTCACCGCAAAGGAACTGACCGTCGAGCCGGGTGCCGAGTGCACCATCACGGACAAAGGCGCCTACGGCCTCATCTGCGTCCAGGGCTCGGGCACGATCAACGGCCAGGTCCTCAACAGCCCCAAGCTCATCCGCTTCCACGAGCTCACCGAAGACGAATACTTCTGCACCGCCGACGGCGCCACGCGCGGCGTGACCTTCCGCAACACCTCCACCACCGAGCCGCTGGTCTGCCTGCGTTACTTCGGTCCGGAAGTGAACCCGGACGCCCCCGCCATGGGCGCCTACAAGAAAGCCAAGACCAAGTAAGCCTCGGCCCCTACCACCTCAAACCCCACCACCCCTACCCCCATGAAACTGCACAACGCGATGTGGCCTGGCCTCGTCGGCAAGGAGCCCAACACCGACCACCCCCCGATCGCCCTCGACGCCATGCTCGACATGACCGTCGCTGCGAATGTCGACGGCCATAAGTTCGACGGCGTCGACCTGTTCCTCTTCCACCCCCACACCGACCCGGACATCTCCCCCGACGCCCTCAAGGCCATGGCGGACAAGATTGCCGGCAAGGGCCTGAACGTCGGCTCCCTCGTGGCGCCAGTCTGGGGTGGCACGGTCGGTGACTCCGCCATGGGCACTGACGAGCAGCAGCAGAAATTCCTCCTGGCGATCGAGAAAGCCTGCCGCATCGCGCAGCAGCTCAACCAACATGGCGTCCGCAAGTACGGCCTCATCCGCGTGGACTCCGCCGAGTTCGGCGTGGCCAAGTGGCGCGAGAACCCGAAGGCCAACACCGCCCGCATCGTCGACACCTTCAAGAAGGCCGCCCAGATCGCCGCCGACCACGGCGAGCGCCTCGCCGCCGAAGGCGAAATCTGCTGGGCCGGCATGCACTCCTGGAAGGCCATGCTCGACACCCTCGAAGGCGTCGGCATGCCCAAGCACTTTGGCTTCCAGGCCGACCTCGCCCACACCTACCTCTACCTGATGGGCTACAATGAGCCCGAGGCCGCTCTCCTGAAGGAAGGCTACACCGCCGAGCAGTTCTGGCCCGCCTACCGCGCGATGGTCGGCAAGCTCCGCCCCTGGACCTACGATTTCCACGTCGCCCAGAACGACGGCACCGTGCACGGCACCGGCTCCCACGAGAAGACCGGCCGCCATTGCCAAGCCGACGACGTCAACGGCAAGCTCGACATCGCGGCTTGCGCCAAAGTCTGGCTCGAAGGCGCCGCCGGTCGCGGCATGCAGCACATCTGCTGGGACGGTTGCATGTTCCCGAACGCCACGCTCGAGAACCCGAAGACCTGGAACACCATCCTCTCCGCGATGGTCAAGGTGAAGAAGGCCCTCTGAGGCCACCCCCACCGTCATTCGCCCCCCGCTCACTCCTCCCAATCATGTCTAAAGCCATTCGCATCGGTCTCATCGGTTACGGTTTCATGGGCCGCACCCACTCCAACGCCTACTCCCAAGTCGGTCACTTCTTCCCGAAGGATAAGCTCACCACCGGCCACCACATCGTCCGCCAGGCCGTCTGCGGCCGCGACGAAGCCAAGGTCAAGGACTTCGCCGAAAAGTGGGGCTACGCCTCCTACGAGACGGATTGGCGCAAGCTGGTCACGCGCTCCGATATCGACGCCATCGACATCTGCACCCCGAACGACTCGCACGCCGAAATCGCCCTGGAGTGCATCAAGAACGGCAAGATGATCCTCTGCGAAAAGCCCCTCGCCCTCAACGGGACGCAAGGCGAGGCGATGGTCGCCGCGGTGGAGAAGTCCGGCCTGCCGAACCTGGTCTGGTACAACTACCGTTTCCTCCCTGCCGTGACGCTCGCGAAGAACATTGTGGCGGCCGGCGAGCTGGGCCGCGTCTTCCACTACCGCGCCAACTTCCTGCAGGACTGGACCATCTCCACCGAGCTGCCCCAGGGCGGCGCGGGCCTCTGGCGCCTCGACGCCGCCGCCGCCGGTTCCGGCGTGACGGGCGACCTCCTCGCGCACTGTATCGACACGGCCCGCTGGATCAACGGTGACATCACCGAGGTCTCCGCGATCACCGAGACGTTCATCAAGGAGCGCGTGCACACCGCCACGGGCAAGAAGCAGGCCGTCACCATCGACGACGCCGCCATCTTCCTGTGCCGCTTCGAAAACGGCTCGATCGCGCAGTTCGAGTCCACCCGCTACGCCCGCGGCCACAAGGCCCTCTACACGTTCGAGATCAACGGCGAGAAAAAGTCCCTCCAGTGGGACCTGCATGACCTCAACCGCCTCAACTACTTCGACCACGCTGTCCCCGGCGATCGTCGCGGTTGGGCCAGCATCCACACGTCCGACGGCGACCACCCGTACGCCGGCAACTGGTGGGTCCCGGGACTCTGCCTCGGCTACGAGCACTCCTTCACGCACGCCCTCGCCGAGTTCCTCAAGAGCCTCGACGACCCGAAGGCGGAGAAGGCCTACCCGGACTTCCGCCATGCGCTCGGCACCCAGTATGTCTGCGACGCCGTGCTGGAGTCCGCCAAGACCAAGCAGTGGGTCAAGGTGAAGAAGGCCTAAGCAGCCCTCCAGCCCCCCGCCAGAGGCCCCGGATCACCCGATCCGGGGCTTCTTCATGCCCGCTACCCTCTTGGGTCACGTGGCGGGATTAGCACCGAAAGCTCGCCAGACTTCTGTCCCGGGCGGTCACTTCTTTGCCGAAGGCTTAGGGGCGCTCGGCGAGTAGAACCGGTTCATGCGGTCCAGAATCGCGTTCACCGCGGTCGCATGATCGATGACGCCATTGTGCCGCCAGACGATCTCGCCGCCCGGGGCGACGAGGATGGTGTGCGGGATCGGGCCGGGCATGTCCTTGTCGAGCGCGGCTGCTAGGTCGTCGCCGCTGCCGGCGAAGAGATAGTGATTCGTCGTGCGGCCTTCCTTCTTCAGGGTCCCTTCGACCTTCTTGCTGAGGCCCGCGGCTTGCTTGAAGAGGAACGCCTGGGCCTTGGGTAGCTCGGAGGCCTTGTCTAAGCTGATGGTCACGAGTTCAAAGTCGCGCATGTCGAACTGACGGGAGATTTCGACGAGGTCGGGGAACTCCTGCACGCAAGGGGCGCACCAGGTGGCCCACACGTTGATCAGGCGGTACTTGTTGGTCGGGTTGGCGCGCAGTTTGACGATGTCGGCGGCCTTGACCTCCTCGACGGTCACCGGGGTCTTGGCCCACGACTCATGCTTGGCGTCGTGCAGGGCCTTCTTCTCCCGCCACTTGGTGGAGCAACCCATGGGCTTGGTCAGTTCGACGGCCACCGGCTTGCCGGCGAGGATGGCGTCCACGGCGTTCTGGCAATCCTTCGACTTCACGGTGCTGTCATCGTAGAAGCGGGAGTCGTCGAAACGGCCCTGGTAACGGAGCTTGAGATTCTTGTCGAAGACGAAGACGTGCGGGGTCGCGAGGCAACCGTAGGCGCGGGCGATGGCCTGCGTGTCGCCATCGTACAGGTAGTCAAAGGTCCACTTGTTCTTCTCGGCGTACGGCTTCATCTCGGCGTAGGAGTCGCCGAACTCACCATAACCGAGCTCGTCCTTGCTCAGGCCGTCCGGGTGGTTGGGGTTAATCGCCAGGAGCTTGACGCCCTTGCCCTTGTATTCTTCGTAAAACTTCTGGAGGCGGCGCTCGATGCTGTGCGAGGTCGGGCAATGATTGGAGGTGAAGAGCACGACGAGCGCTTCGCCGCCAGTGTATTCGGCGAGCTTATGCTTCTTGCCGTCGGTGCCGAGCAGCTCGAAATCAGGGGCGGCATCGCCGCTCTTGAGCGTGCGCATGTCGGGCGGGTTACCGTTGACCAGACCAGGGGCATCGGCGGCACGGACGCCGACGACGGCGGCCAGGACGGCGAGGAGGGACATTAGGCTCTTCATGGGGATAAGGGTTACCAGTTAGAGTCCCTAAATCCCTAGGTGTTCCAATCCGAAAATGGTCAGACTGCCCGGAAGTCCCGCCCGAGGTCCTCGGCCGAGCCGTCCTCGCAATCCACCAAGGCCAACCGCCCTGCCCTGACAGCGAAGACCGCTAACTGCCGATAACGCCGCCCGAACTCGACCGCCCCGGGCAGACCGATGGGCACGCCCCAACCAGGCTCAAGGTGGACTCCGTCCGCCGAACCGCCCGTAATCCGATGCAAGCGATACCCGGCCGCCCGCAGTTCAGCCTCCAAGGCGAAGTCGGCGGCGAGATTCTGTTCCGCCGTCGTCAGCAGACCATCCGGATCATAACCCGTGATAATCGCGAAGTCCGCCGGCCAATCCGTCGGCAAAGGCGTAAACTGGAAAATGGCCTGTTTGAACTGCTCGCGCTGCGCCGGGGTCATGCCTTCCTAGATGCCCGCCGACGGTCAAAGGTGAAACCTTTTCGCCAGAACCGGAGCCAACAGAGGGTCGCACGGCTCACGCGATGACGGTCATCATTTTTATCGATGAACGCACTTCGGGGCTTCCTGTTATGATGTTCGAACCTACTATCCCAGAAACCGTCATGAGCCCTTTCCCATCGTTGCGCGCAGGTGAGCCTAACCGCCGATGAACAGCGAACTTCAGACGGGTACCCCGCCAGCCTGCCTCCGTTGCGGCAGCGCCTTGACGGCCGAATACCACTTCTGCCCGAACTGCGCCCAGGAATGGCGCCCGCAATCTCCGTCCCTGGGGCTGGCCCCCGAGCCGGTCTTCAACGCGGACACCCGTATTCGCCAGCGCTCAGGGGAGGTCTATGTGGTATTTTCACAGTACCTGTTCGCCATGGTCGTGGCCTTCATCCTGACGATGCTGATGCTGGGAGCGCGCAGCTTCGACGAAGGCAAATTCCCGCTCTATCAGTACTTGATCTTCAATGAAATCTGCGCTGGCTTGGTCACCCTCTGGGTCGCCTATCGCTATCGCTACATCATTCGGCCTTTCTTCAATATCGCAGGATTGATGACGCCGACCTTCCTCGGCGGGCTCCTCCTGCTCCCGGTGATGATAGGGTTCAATTGGGTTTATAACGAAGCCCTCGGTGTGCTGATGGGGAGTCTCCAAGAAGCCCTCAACGCCGGCGCGGATCGCATCCGCACCGAGAGTATCCAACATGTGGTGCCGACCATCCTGCTCATGTGCCTGCTCCCCGCGATCACCGAAGAGATTGCGTGCCGCGCCTTCATGTTCACGTCCCTGCGAAAGGCGCTATCGCTCAAGGATGCGGCTGTCTGGTCCTCGGTGCTCTTCGCCACGCTCCATCTCAGCATCTACCAATTCCCGGTGTGGTTCGTCTTCGGCCTCTACCTGTGCTGGCTGACGCACCGGACCAAGAGCGTCCTCCCGGCCATCATCATCCACTGCCTTTATAACTACTTCATGATCTTCCTCATCCCGGCGCATCATGCGGTCCGTTAAGCTGACAAACTGAACCATGCCTTTCGAACTTAATATACTCATCAGCGTGGTGATGGGCGGTGTCGCCGCCAAGATCGCCCATGAACGGGGACGCAACCCCTTCTGGTGGTTCATCGTTGGTACCGGGTGTTGCTGGGGTATCCCCGCAATCATCTACCTCTTCAACCTGCCTAACCTCCGGGAAATCGCAGCGAAGGAGATGAAAAATAACGAAGATAAACGACGACTCCTGGAACAGCTCCAACAGACCCAACTCAAACTGCAGGTCTTTCAGCGCATCACGAATGAGCGTATCGACCACCATGATGGCGTCCTCGGACTCGACACGAAGGCGGGCGTGCCACCACAGAGCGCCTTGCCCGGAGCGTCGCCACATCAGCTGGCACCACCTCCCCTACCCGTTGCCACGCCGACTGAACCTGCACCGGCAATCTGGCATTATGCGGTCGGCGACGTCCAGCACGGGCCGGTAACCGCCGCCCAACTCATCGACCTGATGTCGGCCCGTACCATCAGCCGAGACACGTTGGTTTGGAATCAGGAGATGCCCGGATGGTTGCCGATGAAGGATACGCCCGAATTCCGCAATTACCACTAATCATGCAATTCGAAAACACCTATCGACTCGAGGGCATGATCCAAGCCCCCCTCCCACCCGGGCCCGAGGGACGCGTTGTGATCGAGAAACTCGCGGCTGACTTCAATCGTAACGGCCTACGCCTAACGTCACTCTTCGATGATTCTCAGTTCACATTGACAGCCGAAAACGTCACCCGCGACACCGAGGCGATCCACCCGCTGGAGGTGGACCTGATGGTACACCATGCATTGGAGAAGCTGATCGCAGCCTATCCCCCGGAACTGCGCATGCAGATCTTCTCGACCTTACGTAGTCGCGAGTATCGTCCCAACCTCGAAGTGCAGTCCATCTATCTCGTCATCTTCCCCGGCCAGGTAAAGGTCGAGCGCCGAGAGGTTACTGCGGAGGTAGAGCCCCGCCCCGCCCCTCTAAGTGCGAAGAACCAATTCGGCTATCTCCTAGCGGCGGTCGGTATCCTGGCCTTACTTGGCTGGGCATCGACCAGCTTGGTCGAATACCGAGATCTAGGTGAACAGAAACTTTCCACCCTACGCGGCACCCGGCTCGAGGATCTCAGGGTCGAAGATAAAGCGATTCGTGACTTTATTCGCGTCGTCGACGTCGACGTCGAGAAGCCTCCGGCATCGTTTATCGTCCTGACCTTGCGCAAAGGATCCAAGTGGCCGGATAACGTGACCCCGCTCCCGCCCGACAGTAAGGGCTACACGCCCGCTTACCGGGCGGCCTTCCGCGCCGCTATCGAAGAACGGCAGTTAACGGTGGTCTTGCGAGATGACAAAGGCGGCCAGACCATCAGCAAGGTTTCCATCAGCGAATTCTTCGTGGACGACAAGAAAGAGATCACCGTCAGGATACCGTTTGGCACGCAGGTCGTGCGCGACCTGATCCTACGTCCGTAAGATCCCCCTGGCAGGGGGATCGCCCCAGCCTACCACGCGGCGTTACTTCTGCGCGACGAGCTGGAGTTCCTGGATGGCCCAAGGCTGGCCCTTGGTGGCATCGGTCAGGGTGACCTTGACGAACTTGGTATCCTTCGCACCGAAGTAGGCTTCGGATAGCGAGTAGAGACCGTGGTTGGTGCCGAGCGGGAACCACTTCTTGCCGTCGACGGAACCCTCGACCTTGAAGTTCTTGGGGAAAGCGCTGGGACGACCGGAAGCATCGAGACGGACTCCGGCGACCTTCTGGGCGGCCGGGAGCTCGACCTGATACCACATGCCCTTCTTCTGGTCACCCTTGGTTTCCCAGCGGGTCTTACCGTCGGCGTCGCAACCGTTCTGGGCGGTGTCGGCCTGGTCGCTGGCCGAGACCTTCCAGTCCTTGGCCGCCTTGACGATCGGGGGGAGCGAAGCCTGCAGGGTTTCCTGCGTCCAAGGCGCCGTGACCCCTTTCATTTCCAAGCGGATACGCGCAACGTCCGGCGGGAAGATGACCGCCCCTTTGTTACCGAAGGAGTTGCGGACATAGGAGGTGACGGCCGCGATCCACTCGTCATCGTTCATGGCCATCGGCACCATCTGGGCGTCATAGGTTTTTCCGCCAATCGGACCGGACATGCCGGCGAGCAGCACGCGCACGATGCCGTCGCGATGGCCCTTGATGGTCGCCGCGTTGCCGAGAGGAGGTGCGATGGTGGTGCCAGGCTTCATCCCCTCCATCGCCATCCCCTTGCCGTCATAACCATGACACGAGAAACAGAGTTCGCGGTAGATGCCCTGCCCCTTGGCCAGCAACTTGTTTTCCTCGCCGGTGTACTCGCGGCCCCCGACCTGATCGGTACCAGTCAAGATCACGGCCCCGAGTTCCTTGACCCCCTTTGACGGGCTAGTCATCAAAGCGGTCTGAACGAATTTGGCGCTATCCGGCCAGGCTTTGACCTCATTGGAACCCAGGTACTTGGCGGTCATGATGGCCTGCAGGACGACGGTGGGCGCGGGGTCGGCCGCCAGCTTTCGGAAATCTTCGATGAGCGCCTTGTCCCCGGTTTTGACGAGGCTTTCGCCCGCCCGCAGGCCTTGGGCGCGGAGCCGGGCATCGGGTGACGTCAGGAAAGCGCGGACGACCTTGGCGTCGAGGGCGCCCAGGCCTTCGAGGGTCCACAGGGCATGGATCCGCCCGAGGGGTTCCTTGCCGTTCAGCGCAAGTTCCGTGAGCGCCGGCACGACCGAGGTATCGCCTTTCAGGACGAGGAGCTTCTGGGCGGTGTCCCGCCACCAGCCGTTCGGGTGCGAGAGGTGGGCGACGAGTTGGGCCGGGGTCTCCTCGAGCATGCGCGGCTGCGGGCCGGGCTGGAAATCCTGATGCACCAGTCGCCAGATGCGGCCATGCGCGGCGACCTTATCCAAACCATACTGCTGTACGACCTTACGCAGGTAGCTACCTTCCTTCACCCAATTCCCCTCTTGGATGATCCCTCGATACATGTCGACCAGGTAAAGGCAGCCGTCCGGGCCATTGACCATGTTCACGATGCGGAAATTGGGATCGCTCGAGCGGATGAACTCCGACTGACCGTACGGGTTGGCGATTTTGGTGATGCCATCTTCGACCGTGACCTTCGCCCGTCGAATCAGCCGGCCCACGGGCTCGGAAATCAGGACGTCGCCACGCAGGTCAGCGGGTAAACGATCCCCGCGGACGACTTCCTGACCACAGGAAGCGGTGAAATGGTTCAGGGTCTTGTCGGCCCGCGTCCGCCCGGCCCCACCTTGATGATCTGCCAAGCCGATCTTGGGCCAGACCTGCATGAAATCATCGGCAAACTGGCCCTTGAGGTCATACGCGCCATAAAGGATCGGCGTCTGGAAATGCCAAAGTCCCTTCTCCCCGCCGGCATTCGACCACCAGATCTTACCGAGGTCATCCTGCGCGAGCCCCCACTGACCGCCGCCATTCGGAATCGTCTCTTTCAACGGATCCTTCGTCCCATTCCAGCGCAGACGGTAGGCGTTATAAGTTTGGTAGACCCAGTTATCCATCGTCCAGATGAGACCGCTCTGCTGGTGCTCCAGATTGCCGCCCTTGGGCCCGCCGACAAACCAAGGTGCCTTGGTGTCCGCGACCCCGTCGCCATTGGTGTCGCGGTACACGAACACATCCATGGTGTCGGTCTCATTGATCAAGACCCGGTCATCGAGCGGCAGGACCATGCGCGGCAACAGCATCTTGTCGCGGAAGATCGTGTGCTTATCAAAGATACCGTCACGCTTCGTGCTCTCGTGGCGGGAGACCACCCCGATCGGGTCATGCTCATTCTTGCCATCGATATCCTGCATGTAGGTGCGCAGTTCGGCGATGTACATGCGACCATTGCCATCGAAGGTCAGGTTCGCTGGTTCGCGGAGGCCGTCACGCTCGCTGAGCACGAGTTCGAGACGGTAGCCAGCGGGTAGCTCGATCGTCTTGAGCTCCTCCTCGGGGGTAAGCGCCTTGACCGGAGGTTGGGGCGTGAAATCAGGCTCATAGGCCTTCTCCGCCGGCGCCGGTGCGGCCAGAAGAGAGGCGGCCAGAAGAAAACACCAAAGGGAGGGACGGGGAGAACTCATCGGGGTAGCCCACTTGATAAGGAGAACCCCCCACCCTAGGCAAGCCGTGGAAAAGCCCCGTCAATCTGGCGAGGCCGGTTGGGTTAGTCGAAAGCCCCGCTAATCCTGACCTAAACGGACACCCTTGAAGTCACTCGCCGCCCATGCCTTCCCTGGCGGAGGCGTCGGCCCTAGAAAACTCCGTTGCAAGGCCGCGACCTTGGCCTGTAGCCGGACGTTTTCCGTGCGGGCCCGGGCGAGTTCTAAGCTAGGGACCACGTAGGCTGGTCGCTCATTGAGTTGGCGCCCGAACTTTCCTTACCAACCTTAGTCGCTTGGCGGGGTATTATGCCTACCCCACTTGACGATGATTCTGCGAGGCCCTTCCCGCCCTGACTTACTTCGAGCCGAGACCTTGGCCGACCTGCTCCGCTCGACCGCCCACAGATTACCCGACCAAACCGCCCTCCTCTGGGGAAGTCGGGCCGTTTCCTACGCGGAGCTTACCCGTCAAGCGGAGCAAGTCGGCGCGGGCCTCCGCCAAGCTGGGCTGACCGTTGGGGATGTCGTCGGTCTCTGGTTACCCCGTGGCGCCGACCTCCTTATCGCCCAGGCGGGCATCGCCCTGCATGGGGCGGCTTGGCTGCCCTTCGATGCCGAGACGCCGCTGGACCGGATCGTGACCTGCCTCAACGCTTCCCAAGCCAAGGGGATTGTGACCCGCCGGGCGGATGTGCCCAAGCTCACAAGCCTCGGCCTGACCGCCTGGGCCTACGAAGACTTGCTGGCCGCGGCAGCGAACGCCGACGAGCAAATCGCGGCCACTCCCGAGAGCCCCGCCTACGTCATCTACACCTCCGGGTCGACCGGCCTTCCCAAAGGGATCGTCATCACCCAGCGCAACATCTGTCACCTACTCCGAAGCGAGAATGCCGTCCTCGGCATCCGCGAAGCGGACCGAGTCTACCAAGGGTTCTCCGTGGCCTTCGACATGTCCTTCGAGGAAATCTGGATCAGTTACCTCGTCGGCGCCACGCTCTGGATCGCCCCGCCCGAGCTGGTCGGAGACCCCGAAGCCTTGGCCAACGCGCTCGACCAGCAAGGCATCACCGTCGTGCATGCGGTGCCGACGCTGATGGGTTTGATTGACGCGCCTCTCCCCAAGGTCCGCCTCATCAACCTTGGGGGCGAAGCCTGCCCGGATGCCTTGGTTGGTCGACTCGCCCGCCCCGGTCGCTTGCTCTTCAACACTTACGGCCCGACCGAGACCTCGGTCACCGCCACCCTGACGGCGCTGACGCCAGGCGAAACGGTCACCATCGGGCGTCCGCTACCGAACTACGGCGTCCTCATTGTCGACGAGCAAAGTCGACTCGTCGCCCCCGGGGAGGTCGGCGAACTCGCCATCTTCGGGCCGGGACTTGCGGCCGGGTACCTCGGTCGCGCCGACTTGACCGCGGCGAAGTTCGTCCCTAACCCGCACGCGGCCGATGCTTCCGAGGCGACCATGTACTTATCTGGCGACTTGGCCCGTATGGATGCCAATGGCCCGATCCATTGTCTCGGACGTGTAGACGATCAAGTGAAGATCCGCGGGTTCCGCGTGGAATTGGGCGAAATTGAAACCCACCTCGGCAATGAGCCCGGGGTGGCGGCCGCGGCGATCACCCTTCGATCCATAGCGGGCGTCGACCAAATCGTCGGTTTCGTCGTGCGTACACCCGGGGCCACGCCCGGCCCTTCCGATTGGCGCGCGGCGTTGGCCACGAAACTCCCGGCCTACATGGTGCCCGCCCAAATCGAGATCCTGGCCGAACTTCCCCGCCTGACTTCGGGCAAGGTCGACCGTAAAGCCTTGCAACAGCGACCACTGACGTCGGCACCTACCGGCGACTCCACTGAACCACGCGATGAAGACGAACGAGCCCTGTTCATCGCCTTAGGGCGTATCCTCCCGGGGACGCCGCTGCACCCCGAAGCTGATTTCTTCCGCGACCTCGGCGGGCATTCGTTGCTGGCGGCCCGGCTCGTCTCCCTGTTGCGACAGACCCCCGTCTACGCGACCTTGGGCGTCGGTGACCTTTACCGTGAACGAACCTTGGACGGCTTCGCCCGAACGATGGCGGCGGCCCGGAGCCAATCGACGGTGCCCAAAACCCGTCGAGCGCGCCGACGCATCGACGGCCACGCCCACCTGCGGTGCGGTCTGGCTCAGGCGCTCTGCCTGCCATTCCTCGTCCTTTGGCACATCGCCTCGTGGTTGGCCCCTTTCTTTACCTACCACTTCTTCACCGGCGAACCCGGCGATTCGATCGTGGAAGCCGTCGGCGCCGCCCTCCTCGTCTTCGTGGCGTTTGAGCTTTCGTCCTTCATCGTGGCAATCGGCGGCAAGCGTCTGCTCATCGGTAACCTCCAACCGGGGCGCTACCCGCTGTGGGGTATCACTTACTTCCGTTTCTGGCTGTCCGAAAAGCTCACGGTCTTGGCCCCGATTCGGCTCTTTCATGGCACCGGCTGGCTGAACCTCTACCTGCGCTTGCTAGGCGCGAAGGTCGGCCGCGACGTTTTCATCGACTCCTTGGTGGTCAGTGTGCCGGAACTACTGACCATCGGCGACGGCGCCGATTTAGGCTCGACCGTGCTCATCGCCAACGCCCGCGTGGAAGGCGGCGAACTCATCGTCGGGCAAGTGACAATCGGCCCCGGGGCGTTGGTCGAATCCAACACCGTCCTGGAAAACGATGTCGCCATCGGGGACGACTCCACGCTCGCGGCGATGTCCTCCGCACCGGCTGGAACCTCCATCCCGCCGCGGGAGACTTGGAGTGGCTCCCCGCCCCGCCGGATCGATCAGCTCAAGGAAATCCTCCCGGCCAGGCCCGGCGTGTCTTGGGGCCGACGGATCGCGTTGCTTGGCTTCTTCGCCGTGGCGGCCTTGGCCATCGCCTGCCTCTTCTTTCTCCCCGTCTTTCCGACCTTCATGCTGATCGACGCGGTGGACGCCCGTTATATCGACATCTTTGAATCCGACGACATTGGCACGTTCTACGCGTTCGGCCTCTTCTTCCTCCTCGCGATCCCCGCCAGCGCCATCCTCGTCGGGTTCACCATCGCCCTGACGGCGTCACTCCGTCGCCTCTTGATCGCGCGGCAAGTGGTGGGACGTTGGGCCATCCACAGCCAGGCCTATTGCCGCAAGTGGCTAGTGACCCGCACGCTCGATGCGAGCCTGGAGACCTTGCACGGTCTCTATGCCTCCGTCTTCGCGGCCACCTGGCTCCGGCTCATGGGCGCACAAGTCGGTCGCAACACGGAGGTCTCCACCGCGACGGGGGTCATCCCGGACTTGCTGCATCTTGGCCAAGACTCTTTTGTCGCTGATGGTGTCATGCTGGGCGACGAGGAGCAACGCGGGGGCTGGATGACGCTTAAGCCGACCCGCATCGGTCACCGCACTTTCCTCGGTAACGGGGCTTATGTCTGCGATGGCACCACCGTCCCCGATGACGTGCTGATCGGTGTCCAGACCCGCACCCCGGCCAATGAGCTGCTGCGGCCCGGCCAAGTCTGGCTTGGCTCGCCCGCCGTCCTGCTTCCCGCGCGCGAGGGCGACCTCGGCTTCGACCCGAAGTTGACGTTCCGTCCGTCCCGCGGCCGCTGGCTGGCGCGGGCCACCATCGAGACACTGCGCATCGTCCTGCCGATGGCCTTCATCATCGCGACCGGCTACCTCGTCGTCCACGAGACGATGCCCTACGCCGAAGAAGAAAATTGGGGGGCGCTCGCAGGCGCCCTCGCCTTGGCGGGCTGCCTCTACGGCCTATCGTCATTCCTCCTCGTCGTCACGCTGAAGTGGGTCCTGATCGGTCGGTATCGCCCGACCGCCCAACCCATGTGGTCGCTCTTTGTCTGGACCAGCGAAGCCGTCACCAGCGTCTACGAATCCCTCGCGGTCCCGAACTTCCTCGATTTCCTCCGCGGGACCCCGTTGCTGCCGTGGGCACTGCGCTCGCTCGGCGCCCAGGTGGGCCAACGCACCTTCCTCGACACCACCGACGTCACTGAGTTTGATTGCGTGTCCATCGGTGACGAAGCCGAGCTCAACGTGAATTCCGGACCGCAGACCCACCTCTTCGAGGATCGCGTGATGAAGATCGGCGCCGTGCGCATCGGTGCCCAAGTCACCGTCGGTCCCGCCACGACGATCTTGTACGACAGCGAGGTCGGCGCGGAAGTCCGACTCGGGCCCTTGACCTTGGTAGCCAAGGGCGAGCGTCTCCCCGCTGGCACGGACTGGACGGGGGCGCCGGCCGCCCCGACCCGATGAGCGAAACCCCGCTCCCATACGGCGCTTGGCCCGATCGACCCCCGGCCCCCGGCGCCCTTCCCGTGGTCCTCCGCTTGCCCTTGGCCGGCCCCCGCGCCCTCGCCCGCGTCCACACCCGTCAGGTGGCCCGGGAGGTCCTGTCAGGCTGGCTAGGTACCGCGATCGACCTGATGGAGACCGAACGAGGGCCGCGCCTACCACCAGGTTCTCCCGGCAGCGCGCTCACCTTGAGTTTCGCCTATGCCAGCGAGGTCGCTTGGATCGGCTTCCATAGCGGCCGCCGCCTGGGGCTGGATGCCTGCCCGCTCGCCGATTTCCCCGAACGCGCGGCCGTGTCCGCCCTTTACCTGACTCCCGTGAGCAACGAGACCGCCGAGGCCTTCGCCCGGCGCTGGGCCAGCCAGGAGGCCGCTCTGAAATGGGGCGGCCAAGGCCTCACCGAGGGCTCACGGACACCGCAGCCACCCCACCGGGCGACGTGGGTCGCGGATGGGCATGCCTTGGCGGTCGCCTGGGACTGACGCCTAACCTTAGGCGAACAAAGCGGCGATCGGCTTGGCCTTGTTACCCACCTGAAACGGTCGGCCGGCCGGAGTGATGATGTCAGTCTGGACCGGCAGGCCGGCGGCATGGGCGATGGTCGCGTGCAACGCCCCTGGAGAGACGCCGTCGCCATCGGGACCATAACCCTTCGCATCGCTGGCACCGTTGACGAAGCCCCGCTTGATCCCACCGCCGGCTAGCACCGTCGAAAAGACCAGCGGGTGGTGACCGCGACCGCCGCCCGCGAGATCCGGCTTGCGACCGAACTCAGTGGTCACGGCGACCAAGGTGGTGTCCAGCAGGCCTTTCGCCTCGAGATCCTGGATCAGGGCCGCGAAGACGCGGTCGAAGTCGGCGCCGACATCCTTCATGCGGGTATCGAGCGTCGCGTGCATGTCCCAGCCGCCGAACGAGACTTCGACAAACCGGACGCCGTTCTCGACGAGGCGACGGGCGAGGAGGCAGCCTTGGCCGAACTTCGAGGTGCCATAACGGGCGCGGGTGGCGGCCGGCTCGGCGGCAAGGTCGAAGGCAGCGAGGTCCTTGCTCTTCATGAGCTGGAAGGTCGACTCGTAGAACTCATTGTAAGCCTTCACGTTCTCGTCGGCGCCGTTGCCCCCCAGTCCGCCATTGAGCTGCGTCAGGAGATCCGCCCGTTTGACCTGGAGGTCGGGGTCGGCCGCGGAACGCACGTTCTGCAAGCCGTCGGCGGGCGACATGATCGGCAAGGGCGAATAGGCGGCCGGGAACCAGCCGTTACCGTGGTTGGCTGGCCGGCCAACGCAGACGGAGGAAGGCAGGGTCTTGCTGCTGGCCCCGAGGAAGTGCTGGGCCCAGGCCCCGAAGGTCGGGTGTTGCACGGTGCCGCGTTGCTCGAAGCCAGTGCGCATGATGTAGGCTGCAGACGCATGGACGCCGACCTTGGCGGTCATGTTACGCACGACCGAGATTTTATCGGCGATCTTAGCGGTCTCAGGCAGGTACTCCGTCACCTGGAAGCCGGCTTTCGTCGAGAGGTTGCCGACCGGCCCCTTGCTGCCACCTTCCTTCGGGTCGAAGGTGTCGATGTGCGACATGCCACCAGCGAGCTCGATGAAGATCACGCGCTTGGCCTTGCCGAAGCCAGGCAAGCCGGAGTTGGGCGCCGCCCCGGGGGCGCTTTCGGCCGCTTGCGCGAGGTTACTGAAGAAGGGTAACACCGTGAGACCGAAGGACACCTTGGCGCACTGCTCAAGGAAGGTGCGGCGGGCGAGCGGGTCACGGAGCTGATCGGCAGGGAGGAGGTGGCTCATTGGAGGAAGAGGAATTCGCGGGTGTTAACGAGCACCCAGGCTAGGTCGGCGGGGGTGATCCCGGCGCCCATGGCCTTGGTGGCCTTGGCCAGTTCGTCCGGACGGGGGTGGCGCGAGAGGAAAGATAGGAAGAGTGAGTCGACCTGTGCCTCGCGGGTCTTCTCCGCCGTCGCGGCGATGACCGCCGTCGCCTTGGCGTCGGAAATCATCTTCCCGACGGAACCGTTCATCAGTTGTAGGACCTGCGGCACACTGCCGTCATTTGCAGCCGAATCCGCCAGCAACCGGTCGCCCTGACCGAAGACGCGGAGGAAGTGGGTTTCCGGGGACGGTTGCGGCAACTCGCTGGCCCGAGCTAACATGAGGTTGAAGCGTGACTGGGGCTTCTCGCCGTCATAGCCATTGGCGAGTCCGGCCGTGGAACCACCCCCGCCCTTCTTGCCGTTGGCCCCCTTGAGGATGCCGCTGGCCTTCATCAAGTCGTAGACCTTATGCACGGCGACCGCGGTCACCGGACCCTTGGGCAGGGCCATCTGCTTCATGTCGTCGCCGCGCCGGAGCAGCACATTGTCGACCGAGGAACCGACCGTGGTCACGACGAGGCTATCCCAGGCTTGCTCGGCCGTGAAACGACGCACGATCGGCCCGTTGAAAAGGTAGGGCCCCTTGCCGAGATCCGGCGTCGGGCTGGCCGCACTCTGGTAGGTCCGGGAGTTATAAATGACCCGCTGGAACTCCCGTAGGTCGAAGCGGGCGGACTTCATCACCATGGTCAAGTGGGCGAGGAGCTCCGGGCTGCTCGCCTTGCTCAGGTCGTCGATGTCGTTCACCGGTTCGAGCACCGCCAGACCAAAGGCCTTCTTCCAGACGCGGTTGGCGATGTTGGTCGCGAAGCGGGGGTTCTGCGAGCTTACCATCCACGCCGCGAACTGATCCCGCAACTGTTCGGGATGGTCGGTCGCCATCTTGTAGATCGGGAGACCGTTGTCGGTCTTCTCCCAGGCGATCAGCACCGGGGAGACCGGCGAGCTCGGCTTGGCGTCCTTGTACTTGTAATCCTTGGGGAAGGTCAGTTTCTGCTTGGCGGTGTCCTCCAGGCGGTACGCATTGACGTCGGCGATGCGCTTCACGACCGCCTTGGGCAAGGTTTCGTCCTTACCGACGGTCTTACGGACCTGCGTCTGCATTTGCTCATCCTTTTGGTCGGTGGCGCCGAAGAAAGCCGCCACTTGGTAGAAGTCGCGCTGCTTCCATTCAGCCAGCGGGTGATCATGACACTGGGCGCAGGCCATGTTGGTCCCGAGGAAGGTCGTCAACAGGTTGGACACGCCATCCAACGGCATCTCGGCATCGAAGAGCAGGAACCCGGAGGCCCCGTTGTCGCACAACCGGCCGTCCGCGGTCAGCATCTCGAAGACCAGCCGATCCCAGGAGGCGTTCGCGGCGAGGCGTGACTTCAGCCAGTCCTCGAACGTGAAGGCGGGGACGCCCTTGTTAAAAGTGTCCTTCACGCGCAGCAGGTCGGCCATCCAGTTGAACATCTGCATCGAGTAGCCCGGCGAATAGACGAGTTTATCGATGAGCTTGGCCCGCTTGTCCGCGGAGCGATCGGCTAAGAAGGCCTGCGCCTCCGTCGCGGTCGGGATACGCCCGATCGCGTCCACATAGATGCGCTTCAGGAACTGCTCGTCCGTGGCGAGGGGGTTGGGCTTCTGCCCGTTCGCCGCGAGGATGCGCTCGACCATGCGATCGACCTCGGTGGCGGCGGTGGCGATGGTATTGCCGGTGAACGTGGCATCGCGCGCCTTGGCCTGACACTGCTTGGCGAATTCGATATCTTCCGCGCAAAGCACGTTGCCATTGAAGTGGAACACCTTGCCCTCGCGGGACTGCAGCGTGATGAATTCGCCCGAGAGACCGCAGAACATCGCCTCGATGGCATGGCCCTGGTTATCGCGCCAACTGTGCCACGAGGCATCGAGCGGGGGAATGAGCGGGACGGGAGTCGAGGGCACCGGGGCGGACTTGGCGACCGGCGTGGCCGACTTGGCTTCGGCGGCGGCAGCCTTCTTATCCCCTTTGGCGGCCGGGGCGGTCGCAGCCCAAAGGAGCCCCAGGAGGGCGAGACAGAGGAACCCGAGACGGGACGGCGATAAGTGGGGTTTCACATAGAGATTAACCCCGGGTTAAGACCGAAGGTTTCACCCCATGAGTAGGGCCCAGGGGGGAGGTTATGGGCATGAGGCTCGCCCCCCGACCCTACTCCCTAATTCCTAACCCCTAATCCCCACTCCCTACTCCCTAATATCCCCCACTCACTTCTTCCCCTTAGCCGTCACCTCGGCCTTGAGCTCCGTCACGGTCACCGGCTCGGGTTTGACCCCGGTGAAGGTGGCTTGTTCGGACTGGATGAATTCGGTCGCGACCAGCGCGCCGCGGGAGATCAGGAAGCGGTACTTGAGCGTTAGGGTGTCACCCTTCTTGAGGTTGGCGTGGGGGTAAGCGCCGAACCGGGCATAATCCCGATAAGCGGACCAGCGCGTCCCGCGAGGGTTGGCCGGGTGGTCAATCTCCACGACGCCGAACATCTGGTCGCGCAAGGCGTAGGTCATGCCCACCCACGGGTAGTCGAGGTCTTTATGCGGCACCGGCTTGGCGACGGGAAAGAAGTAGTTTGTCTTGGTCGTATCGACTTCTTGCGGAGCACGGTAATGCACCCCGCCGTGCTCGGGGTCGGCCTCGAGGGCGAGGTCGCCCGCCTCTGCCTTGACGGTCGTCAGAAAGTCGACCCGCAGCAAACCCGGCGTGGCGAGCGGGCTGAGCTCCATCGTCCGCTCCTCCGAAAGGATGAGCCGGCCTTTCTTGTCGTTCCAATCGATGGTTGAGACAAGCCGGGCCAAGCCATGGTCGACGGCCTGGGACTTGAAACCCGTGTGGACCTGCCGCCCGGAGCCCATCGACCAGAGGTCGAGCTTCTGGCCTTCAAGGCCGACCCTGATCCAGCCGAAGAAGATACCACGGTGGTGCGTGTAAGTCCCACCCGGTCCTTTGGTGATGGCTTGGCCGTCGACGGGGTCGACGATGCGCAGGTAGGGCTTATAGGTCTCATTCGCACGGGCCGGCGTGGACACGTCGTTCGCCGTCAGGTAGGCGGCGACGACCTTGCCCGCGACCAGCACCTCGACGGCACCATCGGCGGGCCGGAGGCTGACTTCCGGGGCCGGAGGGGTCAGCGCAAAGACCGAAGTGGCGAGACCAAGAACCAGAAGCGTGGAGAGGCGCATCCCCTTCCCCTAGCGTACCCACCCTCCCCGTGGCAACCCGTTAGAAAGCGCACAAGAAAGAGGGAGGAAGGATTAGCAAGTAGGTGTTGGGTGGACCTACTTCCTACCACCATCTCCCTACTCCCTATTACCTTCTCCCTATTACCTACTTACTAGCCCCTTCCGCCTCGATCATCCGCTGCAACTCGGCGGCTACCGGTGCCGCCAACCCGCCCCCATCGACCGCCATCTCACTGGCGGACTTCACCGCGCTTTGCTGGGCGTAGTCCTCAAAGAGCTGGGCCTTTTGTTTGACGAGCGTCACCAGGTATTCGTCGATGGTCTTCACCGCGACAAACCGATGGGCGACAACCTTGCGAGTCTGTCCCATGCGGCGCACGCGGGCGACGGCCTGACGCTCCGTGGAGGGCTTGAACTGCGGTTCCATCAGGATGACGACCTGCGCGGATTGCAGGTTGATCCCGACACCCCCGGCGTCGATCTGCAAGGCGATGACGGCAAAGCCCTCGGCGGCGGTGAAACGATCGAGGACGACTTGGCGCTGCTCGACGGGGATGCTCCCATCAATCCGCTCGCACCCGCCAGTGACCACGCCCACGTCGTCGAGCACTTGTCGGAAAAAAGAGAAGAGGACGACCTTACGACCATCCTCGCGGTAGTGTGCGAGTAACTCCCGGAGGCGGTCGTACTTAGCGGATTGCTGACCGCCCGCCCCGATCGTGGCGGCAAGTCGCTTCTGCATGAGGTTCGCGGGCGCCGCCACGTAGGCGAGCCGATCGGCCGGCTCGAGCGGGATCTGTTCCTCGATTTCCACGAGATCCGGGAGTTCCTTGAGTACATCCTTCTGCGTGCGCCGGAGGTAAACGGGGGCTAGCATCAGGCGTACCTCGATCGGCTTGGGTCGAGCCTGTCGTAAAAGACCACCCAGCGCCTCGCGCAGGCCGGGCTGAACCAGCAAAACCAGGTACTGCAGTTCCTCCAACCGGTTTTCCAAGGCGGTCCCGGTCAGGAAGGAGACGTAGGTAGCGACCGCGGCGACCTGGGCGACGGCTTGAGTTCGCAACGTGTCCGGATTCTTGACGGAGTGGGCCTCATCAACGACCAACAGGTCGACCGGCCCGAGGTGATCGACGAGCTTGCTCAAGGTCGCGAAGGTGGTGATCGCGATACCTCCGTCGCGTTGCCACTGGCCGAGCTCATCCTCGCGGTCCAAGCCATGCACGATGATGGGGTTGAGTTTGGTATGCTTGCGGACTTCTCGCTCCCAGTTGATGAGGACACTGTTGGGGGCGACGACAAAGAAGCGGCGTTTGCCCTGGGCGGCGAGATGGCACATCGCCGCGAGGACTTGCACGGTCTTCCCTAACCCCATGTCATCTCCCAGTAACGCCCGCTGCTGGCAGATCAGGTACTGCGCCCCGAATAATTGGTAACGACGCAGCGTCGCGGTCAGCAGCGATAAGTCCAAGGTCGTCGCCTCGACCGCATCCGCGATCTCCGCGGGCAGTCCGCCGCGTTGATCGGGCAGGCCCGTGGCCGCCGACGGCGTCCCTGGAACGGTCGGGTTAACCGTCGCGCCTTCGACCTGAGCGACGAAGGTGGCGGCGTCATCGAGGTAACGACGCCAGGCGGCGGCTTCGTCGATGACGAGTTCGCGCGCATAACGGTTCAGAATCTGGGCCTCCGCCAGCACCCAGGCGGCTTCTTGCCGTAACTGAGTCGCATGGGCAGCATGGGCATCGCGTTTGGCGGATGAGAAAAAGTGTTCCGCCGGGACGGTGCCGTCACGGAAGAGTTTGCCGTCTTGCTCCAAGGCCTGCGCCCGATCCGCCAGAACTTTGATTCGGGCCGGTAACTCGCGCCCCAAGGTGAGCTGCCGCCCGACCGCGACCAGCAAGGCGGTGTCCGCCGGCCGACGGGCATCCGGGTCAGGCATGACCCGTAGTTCGGAGCGGGTATGCACCTCCCAAGCCTGCACCGCGTTGACCGCGCTGGCGGCGGTGACCTCGCCGATACCCTCGCGGGCCATGAGGGCCGCGACCCCCTGGCCACGCACCTCGGCGACGACCCGATAGCCCGCCGATGACAGCGGCCCAACCCGGGCTCCGAAGTCCGCCAGGTCGTCAAGGGAGGTCACTTGCGCGGAGGCGCCGACCTCCGCCTCAAGGATGGCGTCGCGGGCGACGCCGATGCCGGCCTTGGCGGAAGGCAGGATCAGGGCCACCTGTCGCGCCTCGCGGAGCGCCGCATCGATACCGGCAAAGACCGGCCCCGCCCCGCTGGTGGTCTTGTACGCCGAGGAGAGCGCGGCGAGGTAACTGGTTAATCCGCGGAACATAAAGGCGTCACTCGACGATCAAGACCCCACGCATGATCTGCGCATGCCCGGGGAAGGTGCATAGGTACGGGTAACGCCCCGGCACCTTCGGGGCGTTGAAATAGACGGTGGTTCGCTTCCCTGGGTCGAGGAGACGGGTATGACAAAGGATGTCGGGAGACTCCGGGACATAATGCCGGAAATAGGCATCTGGCTCGGAAGCCATCTTCGCGGAAAGCAACGTGAACGCCTCCAGTGCATCGGGCTTCGTCAGCACCCAATTGTGCGGCATGCTGTCGGGATTAATGACCGTCAGCACGACGCCGCGACCTGCCTTCACGCGGAGTTCCTTCTGGGCGAATTGCAGACCAGTCGCCGTCTCGAGCGTGAGCTCCTGCGGGGGATTACCGCAAACCTCGGTCTCCCAGCGGACGGGACGCATCGCGGTGGACGTGCCGGTCGCAGCCGAGGGCGGGGCGTGGTCATGGGTTGCCTTCGCGACGGCGGCATACCCCGGGAAAGCCTTGAAGGGCTCCGCTAAGGCGTGCGCGGTCAGGAAGATGTCCGTGGTCCGGCCGGCCACGAGCGCGAGGTTGAGATGTACCTGATGAGCGACGGTCAACTGCGGGATTTCGACGAAGAGCGCCCGTCGGTCCGCCAGCACGTGCGCGCTGCTCACCTCCAGAACATCGTGCCCTACCAACCCCGGATGCGCGATGGAGAACTCCGGGGAACCATAGGCCGGAGCATACCGGTAGTTCCAGGCCTGGGCGAAGTGCCCGGCGGCGCGCGCCGCGACCGCCGGATCGAGCGGGGTATCGAAACGCAGCGTCACGCCGTTGGCGTGGACTTCATGACCGACGAGCACGGGGGCTCCACCGACATGACGCAGCCGCTGGAAGCAACCGTCGTCGGTGGTGTAAGTCTGCCAGCCGGCGATGCCCGTGACATAGAGATGACCGTCTTTCGGGTTGAAGCGGCCTTGCTGGGAACCCGAGAGAAAGTCGGCGGCGAGGCGCTGCGCGGCTCCTTGCCAGTGGCCGTTGACCAGCTGACGCGTGACCATCATCGCCGAGCCGGCACCGAAGGAAAGGTGAACGAGATTCCCGGCCCCGCGTAACGCCGGCCAGCCGGCCTCGGAAAGGAACACCTGGCCCGCGCTCGAATTATCCTCCCCCCGCGGGAGGTAGAGCAACGGCGGGTTCGGTGCCTGCCCACCTTTGGGGCCGCCGTAGCCAAAGTGCACCCCTTGTTCCTTGCCCACCTCAACCTGCACAATCGCGGAAGCGGGTGTCCAATTACCCTCCTGGAGGCTCGAGGTGAAGAACCGTCCATCGGCCGACATCCCCGTGCCATTCGGGTTGCGCAACCCCGTCGCCAGTACTTCGACGCCCTGACGACCGCTCAGACGGAGCATCCCCTGATTGCCCGACGAGGTATAGAAATTACCGCGCCCATCCGCCTCCAGGCCGATGACGTAATCGTGACCGCCCTGGGACGTCGCATAGCCATTCGTCACACACTCATGGAAGTCGGCCTCGTCATCCCCGTTAAGGTCGTGCAGACGCGTGACCTGGTCGCGCCCGAGCACATGAATCTGCCCGCCGATGACCTTGAGCCCCAGCGGCTGGTGCAAGCCGGTGGCGAAACGTTTCCACCGCACATGGGCCAGTTCGGCGTCGAGCCCGCGGACGAGCCAGACCTCCCCCGTCATCGTGCAAACGGCCGCGGTGCCATCTGGCAGGAAGTCGAGCCCCGTCAAAAACATCAGGGCACCGTAAGGGTTGGTGAAGGGCACCGCGACGGTGTCCGTGGCGAAGGGTTTGCCCTCCCCGACCGAGCCTTTCGTCTCGATCCACGTCGGCCATTGCGTCGGCCCACCTTTCGTCAAATGGGCGAGCTTGGCCGGCTCCTGCGGCCCACTCCAAGCCGTGGCCAGGAGCTCGCGACCACCGACGGAGTAACTGAAGACCGTCTGCGACCCATGCCGGTAGAAACCATGGTAGATCGCATCGTTCGCCGGCAGGTAGGCGGCGAGGGGTCGCCGCTGGACGACCTGACCGAGGAGGCGCCCCCCGTCGTTGAAACCGTGGCGCATTTCGCCCAACTGGACGAACCCACCCTTCCACTCCAACGGGAAGGTCAGCGTGGCCGGATCGAAACAGGCACTGCGCTCGCCCTCATGAACGCAGACCGCCTTCGGAATCGTCAACCCCTCGCCGCGGAAGACCCCCGAGAATAGCGCCCCCTTATCGGCCTGCTCCCAACGCTGATCCCGCCAAGTCACCTGGTCGTTCTGATTGCCCTGATGGCCATAGCGACCGCCGTCGAGCCCAGGATACTCCGGCAACAGCGTCGCCGCCGTCCCCCGGAAAGTCCCGGCTTGCTTGGCGTAGAAATCATAGATTCGGTCGCGATTGACGAACGCCTTCCAGAGGCGCGCGTCCTCAGGACGCAGCGGCGGCTTGGGCGGATTGAACTCACTGGGCGCGGGAGTGGCGGCGAGCGGCGCTTCGAACTGCCAGAGCCCCAAGGTCGCCTCCTCCCGCGACCGAGGAACACGCGAAGTCACCGGCGGGAACTCGCCACGGGAGAGTCGCACGTCGTCGATGAGGCCGTCGCAACCAATCGAACCGTCAACGAGGCGACCGAAAGCCAACTGCTCGGTCTTGGCCGCCGGGCGCTTCGCCTCGGGCGGCAGCGGGCGATCCAGCACAAGCTCACCGTCGATCCAGACGCGCACGCGGTCGGCGCCGATCGTCGCAGCGTAATCATGCCACTTCCCATCGGTCATCACGCGGCCCGTGGGAAACTCGCCCCCTCGGCCGGGGATGTAGAGCCCGAAGGCCCCGGTGCCCCGGTCGGTCTTGAATTCCCAGTGCCCGAGCTCCGGCTTGTTGTTGCAGGCGATGAGGACGTTGTAGTTGGCCTTGCCGTCGAGGCGGGCCCGGCACTCCGCCGTGATCGGCCAAGCATGGTACGCGGACTTGCCCGGCAGCAGTAGCCCGCCGCCGAGCGCGGAACCGAATTCCGGTGACAGCGAGGGCACGGCGCGCGCGACGTCCGGCGAGCGCTTCGCCACCGTCGCGGACCAGGTACGATACCGCGGGGCCGGCGGAGCCACGGGGTCGTCGAGTTGCGCGACCAACCAGGCCAGCCCCACGAGGTTATCCTGCAGGCGGCCTTCCGCGTCCACGTCGGTGTGATTCAGGATACCGATGGGACCGCGGTAACCGCTCGCGCGGATCTGCCGCAGCAGGGCGAGGTCCAGATGCCCCGACCCCAAGGGCTTGATCTTGCGTCCCGTGGCCTCGCCATCGGCGTCCATCCCGTTGAGATTTAGGCACAGCAGGTAAGGCAATAATTTCGGCAGGAACTTATCGAATCGCTCGATCACATCATGGGCATGGTGCAGGTTATAGACGATACCCACATTGCGCACGCCTTCGGCGCGGAGCGCCTCGACCACGGCGATCAGGTTCTCCGGGCGGCCAAACCAGCCGCCATGGTTGTAGAGGGCGACCTGACAACCCTGCGCGGCGCCCGCCTCGCAAATCGGCTTGAGCCGGGCGACTTCGGCGGCGACGCGGGCCCGTTGTTCGGCGTCATCCTTGGCTGGGCCCGGACCGCCCTGACCCATGACCCAGAGCTGCGGGTGGACGTCATGCCGACGGAACAGCGCGAGCGCCGCCTTCGCCTCGTCATTCAAGACCGTCGGGAACCACCACCCCTCCAAGGCAATGCCATGCTTCTTTAAGGCTACCATTTCCGCATCCCATTGCGGGACATGTTCCGCCCGGTAATCGTAGACGAAGCGTCGCAGTCCCAACCGCTCGAGCATCGACGCCCGCTCCTCCGGTCCGCGCTTCTGGGCGTCGAAGGGCACGATGCACCAGGCGACGAGGTTTTCGCGCTCGAATAACGGCTCGGCGGCCGGCAAGACCAGGCCGGTCAGGAGAATAGCGAGGAACACGCGCATCGGGGGACCCGTAGACAAGCCAAGGCCGGACAAGTTGCCAGAGTATTGGCTAGGGCGCGGGAGGGCGCGGGCCTGGGCGAGGGCTTGGACTCGACTTTAG